>Ga0194128_10000604_pt1 | contig 64958 bp, 71 predicted proteins | sample TA2KigCa65mmetaG_FD_148650 | JGI IMG/M metagenome (GOLD analysis project Ga0194128, IMG submission 148650) | Freshwater microbial communities from Lake Tanganyika, Tanzania - TA2015037 Kigoma Deep Cast 65m | ecosystem: Environmental > Aquatic > Freshwater > Lake | place: Tanzania: Lake...
GTGGTCTCCCCTACCGTGAAAATCCCGGGCGTGTGCGCTTCGTCGTAATTTGCGCCTCCGCCAACCGCCGCGATTCCATTTTCGGAAAGATGCGTGAGCGTATCCAAAAACGCTTGCCTGCCATAATCCCAGATATGATTGTTCGCAATGGATACCGCTTTAAAGCCGGCACGTTTTAAACGCTCAAGTACGCCTGGGTCGGCACGGAACGAGTAGATGCTTCCGGAACGTATTCCGCCCGTGGAAACAGGATTTTCAAGATTCGCGAACGCGATATCGGCAGAGCTTAAGAGCTCGGTAGTTGACGCAAATGGAAACAAACTGTCCTCTTTCTCCGCGATAAGCTGACCTATTTTGCGTGAAAGCATAACATCCCCGACAAAGACCATGCGCACCTCTGGCGGCGGCGGAGCCGCCGCTATTGACACTGCCGCCTTGTTTTCTACGGAAAAATGCCGGCCGACGGTTGCGACGAAATACACCACTGTCCCAATGATAGCCAACAGGACAGCTGGTAAAATAAACCGCTTAAGCATAGTTATAGATAATCACAAAAAGATGTCCGTGTATATAGGCTCTTCGTGCCAGCTGACCTATATACTTTACCAAATTCCCAAACATCCGACATCGGAGAAGGCTTCCACGGCCCCAACACGAAAAGGGTAATTCCCTTCTCTTTCGCGTAGTCCGCGATATACCCCGCGACTTATGAGAATATGTTGGGAAATGAACGGTGGTGCACCCTGGAGGAGTCGAAGCTTACAGCTTCAGTACAGGTTTCCCATTTCCTCGCGCAAAAGCCGCTCGGAAATATGGGAGAACCTTTTCGACTCCTCTCAAGAAGCACGCAGGTGCTTCTTGAAGGTGCGCGTTGGAGGAGTCGAACCTCCGACCTTGCGAACCTGCCCCGTTACAAATTTTTACTCTGCACCCTGGAGGAGTCGAACCTCCGACCTTGCGAATGTGAATCGCACGCTCTAACCAACTGAGCTAAGGGTGCATCGAATTTGTAACGGGGTGAAAATCGCACGCTCTAACCAACTGAGCTAAACGCACATATACGTCAATGAGAGCGCCAACGGGAAATCGTATCCTCCCACTTTCTTTCTATTTTCTCAAGCGTAACGGCAGTGCAGGGAAAACGTGCCTTGAACGCGACGTATATCATCTGCAGGAAGTTATGCGCTCTCGGCGAACCAATTGAGAGAAGATAGAGGCCAATAAAAACAAAAAGAATACCTTGCAGGAATGGCAAGAAGAGGCCCATAACGCCGAAAGCAATAAACGCGTAGCCGAGTACCGTGAGAACAATATCTCTTGTGTATTTCATCTTTTTCGTTTCTAACCTTCAACTTGAGACCTGCAACTTGTAACTCAGCGGAGTCCTTTACAGTTTGCCGCTGGAGTATATCCCGCTTTTCGCGCCTCTTCAACAGAATTAAACCAGATTTTGTTGGCCTCGGAAATCCGTGCAGCGGAGCCGCACCACGGGAAGTAGTACTTGGTCCCGGACTTTGAAGCGACGTACTGGCCGCTTGGCGCGAGAGCGCCGGAATCTTTAATTGCTAATCCTTTATCCTTAACAATAGAAGATGCCGCATTCCCTTCTGTCCCCTCCCTGGAAAGAAGGGGGGAAACCAACGCAACTGCAGTCGCACCCGCCTGCTCTACACGAATAGGCATCTTCCCTTCCCGCAACTTTGAAAGCCGCCCGAGTCCGAATGAGCCGAAGCCGACGACCAGAATGAGCAGAATGGTGTAGAGCTCGCGGGTATTCAGGCGCTCCGCGACCTCCTTGACCTCGTTAGAAATCGCGGGCGCATTGATGTGTGTTTTTAGTTGTTGGAACATGGTCAAGCTAGCCAAATTATGATTTCTAGTTACATTTTAGCGCGTCTGTGCTCTATTTCTAACGGGGTTGATTTTAAAGCGTAGTTCGGGTATAGTCATGTCTTAAGTTTAAAATGGAAACAGTAAAATGCAAAACGGTTGTGCCCCTTTGGGCTCTTCCATTTTACACTTTGATTTTTATATCTTTCATTTTCTACATGGCACACAAAAAGGCCGGAGGGACAGCTAAAAATCTTACAGGTTCAAACCCGCACTTTCTCGGCGTGAAGCTCTACGCGGGAGAAAAAGCGAGAACCGGTAATGTGATCGTACGCCAGCGTGGCACAAAATTTCTTGCCGGACGGAACGTCGGCATTGGCAAGGATCATACGCTTTTCGCGCTCGCCGAGGGTGTCGTCTCGTTTAAAAACAAACGCAAAACTTTTTACGACGGAAGGGTAGCGCAACGTAAGGAGGTTAACGTTGAATAATAGCGAGCAACTATCGGACTAAAGTGAAACTCTCCATGACTGCGAATGGAGAGTGTTATTGCTGTGGGTTGAATTTTGATGGAATGTAATGACAAAACGAACCCCAACGCATCGTCTGAAGGTACTGATATTGGGCACCTTCATAAATGACCCGAAACTGTAGCCAAGCGGGTTTAAGCTCTCCCGGCAGCCAGAGATTGCAGGCAAGAAATTCTTCGTAGAGAACGCAGACCAAGGAAGAAAGTTCGTCAAACTCCTTCGCCATCGCGACGGAGGAGAGAAACCGAGCGAGGTTCGCTTGAAGGCTGTCCCGACTGCTCGCATTTCTTTGGTCCAAGACGGCTATTCCGAACGCCGCGACGTACGATTGCAGGATTCCCTGCAATCGCAGAAAATCGTTAGTCATGGTGCTTGATCTTTCCGCGCGACACTGTATCACTCCGTGGCTTTTACGACAAGCGTGAAGCCGCCCGTGTTGTCCTGCACCTTCACGAGGATTTTGTGCTCGCCCACTTCCTTGATTGGCTTGTCCAATTGCAGGAATCCCGGCGAAAGGTCAATACCTTTTTGCCTTTTCAGCTCCGAGACAATCGTCTCGGGATGAATACTCGCGAAGAGATGCCCCTGTTCATTTGCCTTTCCTGAAACCTCTATCCGAAGACCCTGCACCGAAGCAAAATTCTTGAAAAGCAGATCTTCATGGATTTTACGCTGTGTGTCTTTTTCAGCCTTTAGCCGCTCGGCATGCGTGATGGAAGCGAGTGTCCCCGGAACCACTAGCCTCTTTGGAATAAGCAAATTAAGCGCGTACCCATCCGATACGTTTTTCACTTCGTTTTTCCGCCCCACACCGGGAATGTCCTTCAGTAAAACAACTTTCATGTTGAGATACCTACAACCAACAACCTACCACTTACAACCAAGATACGTCAATCAGGGTTGCTATTAGAGGTAGTTGGTTGTCAGTTGTTGGTAGTCAGCAACTCTATGGCTTTATCCATCTGCGAGTCGCGCTTTTTCTCAATATCACCTGGGGAGAGCTTCACCTCCACATCGGGCGTAATGCCCCCGAGCGAAATGGACGTCCCATCGGGCGTAAGCCAGCGCGCGACCGTCACCTTAAGCGACGTGTCAGGTGTGATTTTTACAAGCTCCTGCACGGAACCTTTCCCGAACGTTTGTGTACCGACGAGTTTTGCCACATGGTGCTGTTGCAGTGCTCCGGCGAGAATTTCCGACGCGCTCGCGGAACCGTTATTGACTAAGATAATCATTTTTAGATTCTTATTGAATACGTCATAACCGCGGCTTCGGTGCACGTTTCGCACGCCCTTCGCACCCACGTCTTCAGTTACGATGGTTTTTCCCACAGAGAGAAACCAACTTGCCATATCCACCGCCGCCTCAAGGTACCCTCCCGGATTGCCACGCAGGTCAAGCAGAAGCCTGTTGGAGCCTGTTTGCACAAACTCTCGAAGCGCGTCGCGGAAGAGTCTCGGCGAGTTCGCGGAGAAATTATAGAGCCTAATCACAAATACGCCGTCTTTCCGCAGCTTACTTTCAGAATCTTCCGCGTCGCTAGACGCCACAGTCTTTCCGTTTCTTACTTCAGTGTCTAGGGTAGGGATATCGATGACGTCGCGCATCACCTTGAGGTCAAGGGGAACTTTTTTACCCTCGCGAAAGAGTGTCAGCGTAACTTCCGTTCCCTTTTTCCCGCGGATGCGCTTAACCGCTTCATCCACCCGCATAGTGGTGCTCGGTTCGTCATTTATCTTCAAAATCTTGTCCCCCGGAAGGATGCCCGCCCGCTCGGCGGGCGTACCCTTCAGCGGCGCAATAACAGTGAGCATCTCGTCTTTAACGCCGATCTCCATGCCGACGCCTTCAAAGTTTCCGTTGATTTCGCTCTCAAACGCCTTCGCTTCCTCAGGCGGGAAAAACACTGTATATGGGTCCTTGACGGAACTGGTGAGCCCGCTAATGGCTCCCCATACTTTCTGCTCGTCGCTCGCAACGGCGGTAGAGGTGGCGGGAACGTACTTTTCGTTCAGTGTATTCCACGCGGTCCAGAAGGGAGAAAAATCTACCGAGTTCTTAAATCCGATGGGCGCCTCTTTCCCCTCAAGTGCTGTCACTTTCTGTACCGGAGGGACCGCACGTTCGCCAAACGCGAAACCGGCTGCAAATACCCCCACAAGCACGATGACAACCGTTGCGTAAAACTGCGCTCCCTTTATCTGCGGTTGCTCCATAGTCTTGCATTATCTCATTCCGTAAAGGGTTTTACAAACGCGACGGTAACTCCCACACCAACTTTGTCGCAAAGTTGCTGTGGAGGTATACTAGTCGTTATGATACAAAGGCATGCGAACCGCGGGTTCACATGGGTTGATGTGGAATCTCCGACGCAGGAGGAGATGCGCGACCTCGCGAAAGAATACAACTTGAATCCGCTCGTGGTGCACGAGCTTTCCGCCTCTTCCGTCAAGCCAAAGGTGGACCTGTATAAGGACTTTATTTATCTCATTCTTCATTTCCCCCGCTTCCGCCGAGACCGAACAAGCGAGCAAAGCCAGGAAATAGATTTTGTCGTGGGTAGGAAATTTCTTATCACGGTGCGGTATAGCGGGAACGACGTGCTTGATATCTTTTCAAAACTGTTTGAGGCGAACGTAGTGCTGGGCAAGGGCAATTTCGGCGCGCACGGAGGTTTCATTTCTTCGCGGATGATTGAGCGGCTGTATGAATCCGTCCAAAACGAGCTTTCCGTCGGTAGCGACAGTATGCGCGATATGGAGCAGAAGATTTTTGACGGCAGAGAACGGCAAATGGTGGTCGCGCTCTCCAAGCTTTCCCGTAACCTCCTCGAAACGAAACGCTCGCTTGTCCTTCATCGCGATGTTTTGGGATCGTTCGCCGTCGCGGGCCGGATGCTGTTTGGCGAAACGTTCTCGTTCCAACTTCAAACACTTATCGGGAGTTACGGTCGATTGGAAAACGCTCTTGACAGCAACCTCGCGTTGCTCGCGGAACTTCGCGAGACGAACAATTCGCTCCTTGATACAAAGGAGACCGAGACAATGCGCATCATTACGGTTATTGCGTTTTTGACGCTCCCCGCGTCCGTGGTGACCAATTTTTTTCAGATGGGTACGGCACATACGCCGATTATTGGCGGGCCGTTTGATTGGGTTATTATCGTTTCTTTTACGCTTCTCGGTACTGCTCTCCTCTTCCTGCTTGCGAAGCAAAAACGGTGGTTCTGAAAAAGCTGATAGCTATTAGGAAAGAGAAAAAACTTTCTGGAAATTATAGGCTACAAGCTATAAGCTATAAGCTATGCTGTTATACAACACTCTCACCGGAGGAAAGGAGGAATTCAAACCGATTCGCGACAAGAAGGTCGGCCTCTACGTTTGCGGGCCGACGGTCTACAACTACGCCCATATCGGTAACCTCCGCGCCTATGTCTTTGCCGACGTGCTGCGCCGTACGCTTGAATACAGAGGCTACAAGGTACAGCACGTCATGAACATAACCGACGTCGGACACCTTACCTCTGATGGGGACGACGGTGACGACAAGATGGTAAAGGGTCTGAGGCGTCAAGGCCTGCCGATTACCATGGAAGGCTTGAGGATGCTCGCGGACAAATACACTGATGCATTTACAGACGACTTAAAGGCACTTAACTGCGAACTTCCGCACGACATACCGACAGCGAGCAGGCATATTGCGGAGGATATCGAACTTATTCAAAAGCTCGAACAGAAAGGTGTTGCCTATAAGACGGAAGACGGCATCTATTTTGATATCTCGAAGTTCCCTGAGTACGGAACGCGCGGAGGATTCAAACTAGGCGAACTCAAAGAAGGCGCGCGCGTTGCGGTCAATTCAGAGAAGAAGAATCCGCGGGACTTCTCTCTCTGGAAATTTTCTGACGGCGAATTCGGCTGGGAGTCACCGTGGGGTCGCGGCTTCCCCGGCTGGCATATCGAGTGTTCCGCGATGTCCCGCAAATACCTCGGCCAGCCGTTTGATATTCACACCGGCGGCATTGACCATATCCCGACGCATCATCAGAACGAAATCGCGCAGAGCGAAGCGGCGTACGGCGCGCCGCTTGCGAACTGGTGGATGCACAATGAATTCGTGAATATGGGTGAAGTTAAAATGGCAAAATCCGGCGAAGACTTCTTAACGTTGCAAACACTCAAGGAGCGCGGCATCCACCCGCTCGCCTACCGCTACTATCTCCTGCAAGCCCACTACCGCTCCCCCATAACCTTCAGTTGGGATGCGCTTGCGGCGGCGCAGGCGGCTTACTTCAAGCTACTCTCAAGCTACGCCACACTAGCGTCGCCGTCTGTCACCCCAGTGAAAGCCAGGGTCGAGGAGACCCTACATGATGACCTCAATACGCCGACTCTTCTCGCAACCATTTGGGAGTTTGTAAAAGAGAAAAACCGTGCCGGAATTCTTGACGCAGATTGCGTGCTCGGTCTCGACATCGAAGGTCAGTCAAAGAAACTTGCCGAGGAGATGAACGCTGTTCCGGACCACATCAAAAAACTCGCCGCGGCGCGCGAAGACGCGCGCAAACAGAAGGACTTCAAAAAGTCCGATGCGCTTCGAACCGAGATACAAAAGGGCGCCTTCGACGTCATGGACACCGACTCCGGCCCCCTCCTTCGTAAAAGGCTTTAGCGAGCTTACAAATAACAAGCGACCGCTGCTTATTTTAAGTATGCCAAATGCAGAGCGCGTAAAAGGCATCAGAGACAAGCTTTCGCGACATAGAGTATACCGTGTGGGAATCGTAAAGAAGAAGGCATTGTTGCTGCTTCTGGGCGGCTTGTCGCTGGGAATGTCGGGATCGCCCAGAACTTCTTGGAGGATCATTGGAGCGCTGACGCGCGAATGGCAAGAGCTCGGCCGAAACGCTGCCGAGCGAGCCGTCAACTCGCTGTATTCCTCAAAGTTGGTGGCAGTGACTGAACAGCCCGACGGCACGCTTACGCTGGTCCTCAGCGAGAAAGGAAGGAAGAAAGCGCTATCTTACGATGTCGCTCGAATGAAAATCAAGGCACCCTCGGAGTGGGACAAGCTTTGGAGAATAGTTTCATTCGACGTCCCTGAAGACGAAAAGCCCGCTCGGGACGCTTTGCGCGACCATCTTTTCCAGCTCGGCTTTTACGAACTGCATAAATCTGTGTTCATTCACCCGTTTGAGTGCCTGGATGAAGTAAAATTCGTCGCCGGCCTTCATGATGCGGGCAAATACATTCGCTTCATCCTTGCGATTCACGTGGATAATGAAGAGAAATTAAAGTCTTATTTTCACCTTCACGCTCCATAGATTAAAAATAACAAGCGACCGCTTGTTATTTAATGTTTCGGAACTGACGACCGCATGGCTCGCTTAAAAGCCTTGTAGCTGGTGCGCGGCGAGCGTGAGGTCTTCTGGGGTCGTAATTTTAATCCAGCGGGTTGCCACCACCACCGAGACCGGATGGTCTTTGGATAGTTCCACGACCGTTTGCGGAAGGCCGTATTCGGTCGAGTCTGCCGCTTTTTTAAGCGGAGGATACATAAAAAAGGGGGAAGAAAGTACAAAGACATTAGCGCTGATGAGGGAACCGATTGGATGCGTGGTACCCTCAATGACTTCCTGTAGGTTACCCTGCCTATCCAACATAACTCGTCCGCCTGGTCCGACGCGGTCGCTCTTCATCACGAGGATGGCTTGCTCAAAACGCAGACAGCGTTCTATATCCTCTCTCGCATAGATATCATCCGCCATAAGCACCGGAAATCGCCCCTTGAGAAGAGGTTTGGCCTCCCAGAGCGCCTTCGCTGTTCCTTCCAGTGTCTTCTGCTCAACATACCGAATTTTCTTTTGACGAAACTTTGTACCAAGATACGCCCTAATCTGTTCTCCCCGATACCCAATCACCATAATCACCTCGTCCACCTCATCGGGAAGCGCGTCGAAGGTGTAGTCCAGAAGTACCCGCTTCCCTATTTTGAGAAGCGGTTTCGGTGTCTTTTTGGTAAGCGGGAGCATTCGCACTCCTTTCCCCGCGGCAAGAATCACGGCCTGCATCTCGTTAGAAGTAGGACGCGGACGCACACACCTCCACGCTAGCTACTTTAATTATGAATAAACAGTTTCTCATGTCTAAATTTCACCTCATTGTGTCCGCGACTTCTAACGGGAGCATAGCACAAGTATAACCACTCCGAGGCTTTAGATATTATTGACGTCTTGATTTTGTGGTGGCAGTCTATAGGGAGATGAAAACTGCATTCTGCTTCTTTCGTTGGGCCGGCCGTCTGGCCGGTGTGAGCTTGGCTTTGTTGTTACCGTTTGTCCCAATGGGGGCATATGCTCTAGCATGGTGGTTCGTTCCAAAAACATTTTGGCCAGTTCTTGGTCTCGCTACTGCGGGACTTGCGCTTTGGGTCGTCCTTCAACTCCTTGCGATTCTTATTCTGATACGTTCCCTCCTTGGCTTGTGCAGCCGGTAACAAATATTTCTCTCTTTCCAAAACAACTTCCGGGAACCGAGCAAACGGTTTCCTTTTTGTTTTCCCCAGGTTGCGCACTCTTTATGCCATACGCGCAATTGACCTGTGGCTTCGCCGCCATGCTAGAATGCAGAGACTAATGAGTATCCTTGGGTTCCGCCCACGTGGGAATGACAGGAATAATGTATGGCCGAGCAAAAACCCTCAAATCCACGCATTCCTCCGCAAAATCTGGACGCGGAAAAGGCGCTTCTTGGCTCTATCATGCTCCGTCCCGGCGGGCTTTCCGAAGTGTTGGACGTAGTTACCGAGGCAGTTTTTTATTCCGGCCGACATCGTCTTATCTGGAAGGCGATGTTGGAGCTTGGAGCGAAAAACATTCCGATTGACCTTCTTTCTCTTTCCTCGCGGCTTACCGAGAAAGGCGAGCTTGAAGCGGCGGGTGGTTCGGCATACCTCGCGGAACTCACGGCGAGCGTCCCTTCCTCCACAAACCTGAAGCATTACGCCGAAATCATTCAGAAAAAGCACCTGATGCGGAACCTTATTGAGGCGTCCGAATATCTCGGCGAACTCGGCTATGCCGACGCGGAAGATTTGGAAAATCTAATGGAGCGCGCGGAGAAACGGATTTTTGAAATTACCCAGCGTTCCGGCGTGCATAAGTTCATTGAACTGAAAGACACGCTCGGCGAAGCGTGGGAGCGTCTTGACCGCTTGCATAAATCAGGAGATGAACTGCGCGGCGTCCCGACAGGCTTCAAGGACCTGGATAGCAAACTGGCGGGGTTTCAGAAATCAGATCTCGTTATTCTCGCGGCTCGTCCGAGTATGGGAAAGACTTCGCTTGCGCTGGATATTGCCCGTATGGCCGCGACAAACCATAATGTTCCCGTCGGCATTTTCTCACTTGAAATGAGCAGCCAGCAGCTGGTGGACAGGATGCTCGCCGCCGAATCGCGCGTGGACGCGTGGAAACTACGGACCGGCAGGCTGAACGCTTCCGATGAGTTCGGCAAAATCCGCGATTCACTGGACCGTCTGTCCAAAGCGCCGATTTATATTGACGACCAGCCTGCCAATAACATTTTAAAGATGCGCTCCGTCGCGCGCCGTCTCAAGAGCGAAAAGGGGCTTGGTATGGTTATCGTGGACTATCTTCAGCTTATGGCGCCCACGCAGGCACGGCATACCGACAACCTTGTTCAGCAAGTAACGGAAATTTCCCGCTCACTGAAGCATTTGGCCCGTGAACTGGATGTTCCGGTACTCGCGCTTTCGCAACTTTCGCGCGCCGTAGAACAGCGAGGCGGCCGCCCCCGCCTCTCGGACCTGCGCGATTCCGGCAGTATTGAGCAGGATGCCGATGTCGTGATGTTTATCCACCGCGAAGACAAGTACAAAGAGGATTCCGACCGGCCGAACATCGCTGAGATACTCATCGAAAAGCACCGTAACGGTCCGACCGGCAAGATTGAGCTCTACTTCGACGACAAAAAGGCGACATTTATGTCGCTGGAGAAGAGCGACTTTAGCGACTTTGAGCGGACGGCAAAAGCAACAGAGCCGTTCTAATCACCAATAACCAAGAAACAAGCTCCAAAAATTGACTGAAATTCAAGACCTCAGTTGAGTATTGTGATTTGAAATTTGTTTGGTTATTGTATCTTGGTGTTTGGCTATTTTTTATGTCAACTTTCGACAAACTCGCTGAACTCTTCCGAGCCTTTCCCGGTATCGGCCCGCGGCAAGCGAAACGGTTCGTGTACTTTCTGTTGTCCCGCGACAAGGAATATCTTGAAGAACTGAACGCGCTCATCACGAACCTTAAGGAACATATCGTGCAGTGCAAGGAATGCTTCCGATTCTTTCAGCGTAGAAATGGTGAGGCTCTCTGTCCTATTTGCGCCGACCCGAACCGAGACACGGGCGAGCTTATGGTGGTCGCCAGAGACACCGACCTTGAGGCGATGGAAAAGAGCAACACCTATCACGGGAAGTATTTTGTCCTCGGTGGAACTATCACGCTCGTTGAACGAAAGAACGGAGACAAACTCCGTTTGAAGGAATTGACAGCCCGCGCGGCGCGGGCCATCACCCCAGCAAAAGCTGGGGTCCAATCTCTAAAGGAAATCATTCTTGCCCTTTCGGCAAATCCCGATGGCGAGCATACCGCGGATGAACTCAAGACACTTCTTACTCCCCTTTCCGTCAAAATCAGCACACTCGGTCGCGGGCTCTCTACGGGCAGCGAACTTGAGTATGCGGACAAAGAAACGCTCAAATCAGCCCTTAAAAATCGCTCTAGCGGAGGTTGACAAGAGTGGCATTAAGTGCTACCCCGCCGAGCGGAGTTCATTTGTAAATCGGCCCTATGTTAAGGCCGTTTTTTGTTCTCCGACAACCGAAACTTCTATGAAAACCATCAAACTGGGCGCACTCCTTATGGCGTGCGCGTTAACCATCGGCGCGGGAATTGGTCTCTATCTGACGCGGGTACCGGCAACGGAACCTGTGGCGGAGAAAACACTAGGTGAACCCATCCAGGTCACTCTGCAGTTCCCCCTCGGGATTAAGTAATCAGCCAAAAACCAACTTATGAAAACAACCATACTGTTAGTCATCACTCTACTCGGCTCGGCCGCGTTGTACGCGGAAATCCCGATCGAGCTTCCGATGCTCAAGAACGCCGCTGTGCTGAAAGCCTACGCGCTCACACGAGCGGCGGGAGCTAGCATGACGGTGGGCTCGTCAGGACAGGTCCCCAACAGGGGCATTTCCGTAGTTGTCAACAAGGAAGTCGGCGACACCGCCGACGACCTCATCGCGAAGTTGGCGCGTACCCCGGTGGCTTTCACCTTGGCCTCGGCGCGGGACCAGGTCAATCTGAACGTGGAGGTGTATGACGAAACCCGCACTGTTCTGTTCAGAGGGTCAAGGGGGTTCACCTGTGAGGTGGGCGATGATGGTAGGCTCCAGCTACCTCGAAGCTGGGGAAGGGGGGACTTTATCGTTATGCAACCAATCCGAATACCGTTTCCAGGGGTGCAGAGCGTTGAAGTTGATTTCCGAGACAGAAACGGAAAGCTTCTGAACAACCCAGGAGCACGAGTCGTGGCGGATGGATTCTTGTTTCCTGCGGACTGGACAGAGCGGGCAGGTGAAATCAAAATTACCTACCTGGATGCCCAAAGACAGGAAAGAACGGCGGTGTACGACCTCCAGTCAGCATCACTTCGACCGGTAACCGCCCTAGCGAACTGGGACTCAAGCTTCGCGGCGTTGCGTATCCAAAATTACTGGAGGGTGAGTGACAACAGCCCAAACATCAACCTCGGCGGGTTGCCGAAAGACTCGGTAATTCGCATCGACGTCACGAAAACGTTCACGACGAATAGCGTGACGGTGCCGCTTTCCGTTGATCTGTGGTTTACATTCCCTGGTGGGGAGGTACCCACGGCGGCCATTGTCGCGGGACAGGATGAGAGAGGGCTGTACTTCAGCCGATACAAGCTCAATTCACTGGGTCAGTATTTCAAACTTCCCTTCTGGCCCGGGAAGTACTTTCTTTTCCTTGAATCCCAGGAAGACCAATACCGGGAACTCACCTTTGAAAACTAAGGGGTGAGAAAGCCTAATATTGAACTCTTTCGCGACTAAGTCGCGAAGACGCCAGCACCTACGGGGCTGGCGTTTCAATTTGTATACACGTACGAAATCGCCCCGACTCTTGAGGTCGCGGGCGTTTTGTTTTGAAGACATTGACAGCATAGCTCTTCCTATGTCAGAGTATGTGCCGTTTTTAGTTCGGATTTTTGGCAGTTGTGGCAACCAAAACTCCTTTGATAAACACGCCACTAAGAAAGAAAAGAAACATCTGAAAACTCTCACTTCCCTAGTCATCTTGCTGCTTGCGCATTCCACGCACGGAGCGACACTTGCCTTCACACCCGATATGAGGTATCCCGAGCAAAACATTGCCGCAGGCGGTTTCGGTTTTCTTGGTGCGTATTTTGCCGAAGCGAGCGAAAACTTGTCGGTCAGGACCAATTGGTTCCAGCTCTTCGGGACAAATTACCCAAGTCAGCCGATAACATCTGCATATCTCAAAGACGAGTCAGGAGCCTTTGTGGCTGGTCCGGTAAATAGCATCATTACCAATGGTGTTGTGAACCTTCTCATATTCACTGACCAAGTTGTGTATCCTCAAGGACTGCACCACTTCACAGTTTGGGGCAAGCCTTCAGTTGCCTTCACTAACAACGCGACTCTTGAGCTAATCACCAACCCCGGTTGGTCCACGGCGAGGAGTTTGCTCACCGGAGCCGAGTTCGTGCCCGAGTATAAACTTATCGTGCTTACGAAACTGACCGTAAAAAAGGGAGCGCTTCTGCTTTCTGTGCCGATTGAACCAGACCGAGAAACTGTAGCTGGTACAAGACAAGTGAAGGGTTTCACTATTCGGTTCAACACAACCGCATCTTCCGAGAGTATTCGGAACACGGTAACTGCCTTGAATCTAACCCTTGGCGGAAGAGCGAAGGCAACCGATATCACCAACGTGAGACTCTATGACGGTACCACCTCTCTTAACACCGGTTTACAGGTGCTAAACCCCTCAAAAGAGGGTATGCAACTTATCACTCACGACGGAACGGGCTATGTGGCAACAGTTGGAACCGAGCGGGAGTTAACCCTCCGATTCGATGTCATTCCAAGTGCCGTCGGAACATTCCAATGGTCGCTTGCGACCAACAACGCCGGAATTTACACGACCGGGGTTACCAGCGCACAAGCGGTAGTTCCGACGTTCGGGAGTAATATCCACGGACCGATTCTCTCCGTCATCAAGGCAGAACGCGGTCGATTCACCTACTTTGCGGTGAAAAGCGGCGAAGCGCAGATGCGGGCGATACTTCAGCCGGGATATTCTTACCGGCTCTATTACTCCGCAGACCTTGAGACGTGGCTACGCTCCCAAATCACGCCGTACACTACCAATCCTACCGGGGAATGGGAGGGAATTCTGCCTCTGCTACCTGTTACCCAGCAGAGATTCTTCAGTATCGTTGCGGAATAGTTTCTGCAACTTTCGCGACTAAGTCGCGAAAACGCCAGCACCTACGGGGCTGGCGTTTCAATTTTTATATGTTACCGGCTGGATCCCTGCTTTCGCAGGGATGAAAATCGCCAATGTTTATACTTTAGCGATTTTCACTTTCATATACGGCTGGCGGTGTCCGCGGAGCTTGAAGTAACGGCTTTTGGCTTTGTATTTGATAACCTCAATTTTCTTCGCGCGTCCGGCCTCGGTGATTTCGGCTTGCACCTTCGCGCCTGAAATGTACGGAGTGCCAACGGTCGTGTTTGTGCCGTCGTCTTGAAGGAGAACTGTGTCGAAGGTGACGACATCGCCCGCTTTCAGGGTGTCGGAAAGCTTCTCAATGCGAATCGAGTCCCCTTCCGAGACTTTGTACTGTTTGCCGCCTGTTTCGATAACTACGAAAGTCATAGTGGGGCCATGGTACTGGATTTTAGAGAAACATGCAAGTAACGGTAAGCAGATTGACTGGATACTGTATTCGTGGTAGAGTCACAGGCGGTGTCAGATAAACCTAAACAAAAACAATAAATAAATGAAGACGAAGACTGAGTCACGGCTAGTGATAGCTATTGTTCTTTTAATAACCGCAACCGCTCGAGCCCAGGACTGGGACGGCGTTAAACTAACCACCTCCCCGATCGGCCCCGGAACCGAAGTTTGGATCGGTACGAATCGTGTCATCCACGCATTCAGGCTCTCCGTCGGGTTGGACCCATGGGAATTTACCGAAGTGGACTTCGAATTCGAGACCCACGAAAAGGGCGGGAGCGAATTGGCGCTCCCATGGAGCCTCCCGAACATGCGATTGACTATTTCCGGTCAGAGCATCCCCATCGAGTTGAAAGTCACACAATTCGACAAGGCAAAAGCAACGGTTCGGTTGAAGGATCAGCCGTACCAGCCTTTCACCGGCAAAGACTTCATGGTCGTTGCCGATCCAATGGGAGGATGGGCCAGTGGGGACCGAATTACTGTGACCACGGTGGAGGTCAGGGGGAGGCCTTTAGGAGGCCAATTCAGATCGATAGTTCCATACCCATATGGGCGCCTCCGAAGCGAAGTGACCGTGCGCGGGCTCGCAGCCACCATAACCTCCATCCGGGTCGAGCCGAAGAATGGAGGCGTAGTGTCTGTTACGCTCACAGGGAACGGCATTCCGTTCTATTATATGTACATGGTTCAGGCCTCACGAGACTTCATACATTGGTACGACCTTGCCGGCGTAAATGCCAGCCGCAGCGGCCTCATATGGATCGGGGTAGAGGTCGATCCACAAAATGTCGTACTTGGACCACTTCTCTCCGGAAACGGAGTATTCTTCCGAATACGAGGAACGTATTCCCCAATACTGTGTCCAAATGGAGATGGGCCAATCGATGACGGAAAGACGGCCTTTCCCTTCTGTCAAAATCCGTAAGAAGGGGATTTCTTCAGTAGGCGAGTTCGCAAGAATTCGCCTACCTTTTTTATTCATTCTTCTAGCACTGGCTTTTCAAGCACAAGCGGTTCAAAGCCGACAGATGAGCCTGTTATTTTCATCACATCTTTGTCGATTTGCTTGAACGCCTTCCCCGTCGCGGTGTACTGATTCACCGCCGTGCCAAGCGCGTTTCCGAGCTTGAGGTGGTATTCCTCGTAGCTCTTGAGGTGCTTGCCAAGGTCGTCTACCCTTTTCACGATATCTTTCGCCGTCTCCTCTATTTGGAGCGCCTTGAGACCTTGCAGCACCGTTTGGAGATACGCGAGGAAAGAAGTCGGCGAGACAATCAAGACTTTGTACTTGCTCGCGGCGCGCTGAATAAGGTTTTCCGTATCATCGGTCACGAGGCCGATTTTGTTCACAAGGAGGTCGTAGTAAATCGCTTCGTGCGGAATGAACATGAAGGCGAAGTCCATCGTCCCTTCGGACGGACGAATGTATTTCGAGGTTTCAGTGATGCGCAATTTAAGGTCGCCCACAAACAGCTTTTCCAACCGCTCCTTTTCCGAGGGGTCCTTCGCTTCCGCGAGGCGGTTGTAATTCTCCAGCGAGAACTTGGAATCAACCGGTATGATTTTATCCTTCACGAAAACCGCCGCGTCTACAATCTCACCGTTGTTGAACGCGTACTGCATTTTGTAGTTGCTCGGCGGGAGTACATTTTTGAGGAGTGTTTCCAGATAATATTCGCCGAGGATGCCCCGCTGTTTCGGGTTTTTCAGAATATCCTGCAGATTCTGGAGCTGGTCCGCGAACCCAACCATTTGCTTTCCGGTTTCCTCGACGCGAGTCACCTTTTCGGTTATCTGCTTGATCTCATCAATGAACCGCCCAACGAGCTTTTGTGATTCACCAAACTGGTGTTTGAGCGAATCCCCCGTCTGCCCGAGCTTCCGATCTACTGTCGCGCGCAACTCGTCCATCTGCTGAAACAGAAGTTTGAAGGCGGTCTCATCCTGCTTCGGCGTTTGTTGTTGCCGTGACAATCTGAGTAGTAAAAAAACCACCAATCCAGTGGTACAAAGGCCTACAACTAACGCCGCGATGGAGAGTACTGTTTCCATCCTATTAGTATACGGCATAACTCCCCCCGCACCCAACTCTGCCTATTGACTACCAGCATGACATGTGTTATGGTCAGGTCCAAAAGGAGAACATTGTGAAAACCAAAAACAAAAAAAGACATGCGTTCATTCAGAGAGTTGCGATAGGCCTCATAGTAATTGGTGTAAGCGTATTGTTCATTCCGTTTCGTGGGCCAAAATCCGGCTCACCGCCTACTATAAATACATTCACCACTGTCGGCGATCATCCAGTCCTCTACACACTCGCGGAGATGCAGGCCTTCTGGAAGACACACTGTGATGAAGCCTGCAGGGAACAACTACCGAACAACCGCTATCACATTCCGGAAGTACAGGAACGGTACAACCTTCTTTGCAAGAAAATCAACGAAAAGTACGGAAAGATACATAGAATTTCCGCCTCGCCCATATACGCAAGAGCGAGCAAGGACATTACGGCTGGCGCCGTGCCAAGAGTAAATGATCCTGAAGTTGTTTTCTTCGTCCCGGCAATGGTGGATTGTTTTCATCAGAGGAAAAATGCCGGAGGCAAAGAGGATGAAATGAAGTACACTTGTGTGGTGGGATATATCCACGAACTCGAACACCTGGCGTGGGAAAAACCTCTGGAATTTCGGGAGGAAAATGCCCCACTCGATGCTCTAGTGGAGAGCGAAAGAGTGACCTGGGACTTGACCTGTCGGTTCACCATCGCCCCACTGATTGAGAGGTATGGAGCACCGATTGGGCCAAGTGATAGGGGCTACTATGAGAACTGGGTGAAATCGGGGTGCAACTCCGAGAGTCCTGAGTGGGAGAGGTTTATCCGCGGACAGTACAGAAGGACGCGGTAGGCCCGGTTTTCACGAACTGGCTGACAGTGGCTCGCGCGCGCGGGCCATTTTCATTTTGCATACTGTGAGTTGTAAGAAATAAAAGGCCTGACATAACTCAAGGAATCAATCAAGCCACTTCCGCAAGCGGTTTTGTTTTTCCTCATAGAAGATTGGGGCGGTTCGTTTTATGCTATACTTTCTTTGTCTTACACTTTAGCTACTTACCGTTCGACGAAGCTTACTGTCTTGAGTTTGTCGAAGGATTACTAACTTTATACAAATGGCAATAACTAAAGACATCGAAACACAGCTTGTCACAGCGATGAAGGCGAAGGATTCCGTACGCCTTAATGCGCTTCGCAACCTTAAGGCCGCGTTTATGACTGAAGCTATCGCCCTCAAAGTCGATTCCCTGTCGGATGAGCAGGCATTCACTGTCATCAAAAGACTTGTGAAGCAGCGCAGGGATTCCATTGAACAATTCCGGAAAGGCGGGCGCGAGGAGATGGCTGTGGCAGAAGAAGCGGAGTCCAAGATTTTGGAATCCTTCCTCCCTGCTGCGATGCCGGAAGAAGAAGTACGAAAAATTGCCAAAGCGACCAAGGCGAAACTCGGTGTTGCGGACAAGAGCAGACTTGGTCAACTTATCGGCGCCGTTATGAGAGAATGTAAAGGCCGCGCCGATGGTGTCCTCGTAAAAAGGATAGTTGAAGAGCTTCTGTAGTCGCCAATCGCAATGGAAAAGTTTAATCCAAGAACAGAGGAATTCAAGGCCATGCGAGCTGCCGCGGCCGGTGATTTTGAGACGGTGCGAAAGTTGTCTCGTTCAAAAAAGGGGCCGGGTGCGGTTGTTCCGTGGGTACCTGCGTCAGGGCAAATCGGGACGACCTGGGTCGCCGTAACGGGAGAGGCATTGGAAAGAAAGGAGCGAGAAGCGGATGAGAGGTGGCACAAGCGCAAGGAAGAGAAAAAAACCGGCGGCCTTCCGGAGCGGAAGCGAGAAAAGGAGCATAAATAGTGAAAGAGTATTGCTTTGTGTGTTGCGTCGTTTTCGGGTACAATCCCTCGCGGAACCGATAACCTTCCAGAAAGGAGACATACGTACTTTCAGACGCACTTCACCTTCTTTCTCTCCCTTGGCAACCAGCGAGTCAAAGGCCGCACTTCCCCCCGCCTTAAGCGGACATTATTTACGCTCATGATGGAGTTACCTCCCTGCCTGTCCCAAAATCCGAGGAGACTTCTCTCTGAACTTGAGTACCTTATCTTGCATCAAACGGAAGACGACGAAAAAGAAGCGAATACCGAGCAACTCCCAAAGCTCCTCAATCTGCTGTGACAGGCGCAAGGAAACCGACGGGACCTCTTTGTCCAGCGACCGGCGTACGCCACTTTGATTCTCGGCGTACGCTTTATTTTTTGCAGGGAATCCGCCGGCATGACTAAAGACCGGACGTTAAGAGAAACCCCCTAAAAGACTACCTGCGAAAGTGGGAAAGCGAGCATGAATAGCCGTTCCCCCTATCCATCACAAAAGCGCGCGCCCGAGAAGAGGACGCGTGCTTTGTTGGAAATCAAAATCTTTCGTTTTACTCCGACACTTCCCTAAGCTTCGCGCGGGTCTTGGGACCAAGCTCACCGTAGCCGACGTCTCCCGGAACCGCAATGCCGTGCTTTTCCTGAAACTTCCCCACTGCCCTCTTAGTCGCTGGCCCAAAGTATCCACTCACGTCCCCTTCCGGATAGACCTCTTTGTCGGCTGCGAGAATTTCCTGAAGTTTCTTTACATCAGTCCCCTGCGAACCTTTCTTCAATGTGCGGGCAAATACGGAGGGGGTTGTCTTCGCGGTTTTTGCGGTATCTCCTGAAGTGATATCCGCCTTCTCGCTAAGCTGTGCCGCTTCAATAAGTTTCGTTCGTGTTTTAGGACCTGCTTGCCCGTACCCCGCATCCCCAGGACTCGCAAGCTCATATTTTTCCTGGAACTTGCCTACAGCCTTCACGGTCATAGGACCGAACACGTCTCCAATATCCGCCTTGGAAAAGAGGCCGACCGCCGCGAGAAGTCCTTGCAATTTCTTCACATCTTCTCCACGGGAGCCCCTCTTAAGTGTCCGACTAAGAGAAACAGTGTCGGCAGTGGCAGAGGTGACAGCGGGAGCTGGAGTGACGACGGGAGTGGGAGCGGTTGTCACTGGGGCGGGAGTTACCGGCTCGGGAACAGCGGGTGCCGGAGGAGCTGGCGGAGGAGTGACGGATGCCGCCGGAGGCGTGCCAAGTCTAAAGACCTTTCCGGAACTTCCGAGCGCGATACAGTATGCCGCGTCCGGACAGGCAATGGCGCGGAGGTAGGTGTTGCCGAGAGACGCGTCCTCGCTCCACGTCGCGCCGCTGTCGGTTGTCTTCAAAATGGCATTGGTATTGGCAAGCATATACGCAGTACTCCCGCTTTGCGCGGCGATATCCAGGAAATTCTTCGCGAGTCCCGCCGAGAGTGTCGTCCATGTCTCCCCGCCATCCGTACTTTTGCTTATCTTGTCTCCAGCCGCATAGAGCGTGCCGCTGCCGTTTCCCTTGATGCTCCACAGTTGGAGGGTGCTTCGGAGCGAACCGATTGGTTCCCAGCTTGCCCCGCCGTCCTTGGTTTTAAGAAGTACTCCCCCGTTTCCCGCGAGGAGCCCCGATGTTGCGTCAATGAAATAGATACTCGTGAGGTCGGCGACTGTCTTAATGGTTGGGCGACCCCATGTCGCGCCGCCGTCTTCCGAGCGGAAGAACACGCCGTCACGCCCGACAACCAGCACTTTTTGCCCGTCAACCGCGAATACGTCCGAAAATTGGGGCGGGTTGCCCTTATTACCGAGAAATGTTTCCACCCAGTTCACTCCGCCATCGGTTGTTTTAAGAAAGGTGCCGAAATCTCCCGCGACGTAGCACATCTTCACGGTCGGGCAGGAAATGGCATGAAGCGGGTTAAGCGTCGGCGAAGAAAGAAGCGTGAACGTATCCCCGCCGTCGGTAGTCTTTACGATTGACCCGCTGCCGCCGGAGAGATAGAGCCCTGACACGATATAGCAGGTGCGGGCATCGGGGCAGGAAATGCCGGAGAGTTCGCTCTGGGAAGGTGTCTGAATCGCGACCCAGTCAGCGGACGCGGCGCGGACTTCCCCGCCCCCGGTGAAAAACAATGCGACAAGCACGGTGGCTGATGCAAAGAAAGAATGTCTCATAAACGTAGGCTTAGGAGTAATCATATAGAGGAAGTATACCCCCACACCAATTCGCCGACAAGGCAAATTGGTGTGGGGGTATACCCCATTCGCATACGCTATTTCTTTGAATACGAAAGACTTTCCCTCTCGTCTTTGCGAGGCCGTCATCGCCCGAAGCAATCCAGAAAGGTCTTAATTGCATCGCCTAGGTTGCTTCGGGCTTCGCCCTCGCAATGACGACACAAAACGGGAACTTCGTAATTTACAACCAAAACCAAATGGAATGCCGACCCCGAAATAAGGGCCGGCATCGATGGCGGAAGCGATGTCCGATTAGGTCGCTGGTGTGGCGACCAGTGGCAACTCTACAGCCTCCGTTGGCTGTAGGCGAACGAGTGTGACCATTCTGAATCCCTTTTCCGTGGGGCGCTCCCGATGGAGCCGGAAGTTTTGATGTTCTCCGATGGCCATCAGTGTCTCCGCAAACTCCTCCAGAGGAGACGGGGAGTGTACAGCGAGGACGACGGCAGTATCCAACTTAACCTGCACCCAATATGCGTTACCGTCCTCCGGTAAAGTAGAGTACCGCATCATGACGACGTATTCTTTCGGTACCCGTTGGAGAAAGAATATCCAGGAAGCGAAGAGGAGTGGGAACAGCTCCACCGGATTCGCCCGCTGGAAAAGCGCCTGCATATTGTCTGCACTCATCTGCCGGGGCCCGCAGTTATGGCGCCAAGTTACTTGCGGGAGCCGATTGACCTCAACCGCCCGAAGCCGGTCAAACTCGTTCTGAAGCGGAATGGGGACCACGAGTCCCTCTTGTTGCGGTTGCCGGGGTTCATAACGCTGGAGCCAAAGCACCAGCCCTCTGATAATCCGCGAAAGAATAGTTTTCATCCAGCCGAAAGCCTAGCACATATTGACTCTCTCGGCAAATCATTTCCTTGTTGCATTGAAGCGCAAAAACCCCGCTCTGGTGAGCAGAGCTTTTGAATTCCGGGTGACCCCACGGGGACTGCGAGTACGCTTATCGGTCCTTACAGGACCAGTACACCTTTCCCATTTCCTCACGATAAGAATCGTTCAGAAATATGGGAGAAGGTCTTCGATTCCCCGCCGCAAGCAAAGCAGTTTGCTTGCTTGGAGTCATTGAACAAAAACGGCCGCCAAAGGGCGGACTCGTTTTTGAACCAATGACCCCACGGGGAATCGAACCCCGATTTGGAGCTTGAGAAGCTCCCGTCCTAACCGTTAGACGATAGGGCCGAAGATTGGCGCAGAAGCCGCCGAATGTCTAAATTTCTAATTTCTAAAAAAAGAGAAAGAAGAAATGGGTAGGAAAACTATAGCAGAAGTCTGGAAATCTGTCATGTGTCTTGTATAAGACTCACACATTTTGTAAGTTACCCACACTTGACCTATACCCCTAGGGGGTATAGACTGCTGTATAAAGATTAAGAGCGGCATCGCAGGGTGTTCCCGTTAGTAGGTATTCGTAGATTCGTATCATAGACTGATTAGTATTTATGCACACACATCAAAAACCGGCGGCTATTCTGCGCCGGCTTAAGATTATTGAAGGACAGGTACGAGGACTGCAGGAAATGGTGGAGAAAGGCGCCTACTGCATTGACGTGATTACCCAGACGTCCGCCGTGAAGCGGGCGCTCTCCGGCGTGGAGGATACGCTTATGGAACGCCACCTCGGCACGTGTCTTATTGAACAGATACGGGGCGGTAAGGATGCGAAGGCGAAGGCGGAGATACTGAAAGTGTACGGATTGAAGAGGAAATAGAGCAATACGAAAGTACGAACAAGATACGAAATACGAAAGAAGAGAACGCCGAAAACCAATTTTGTGAAAACAGCGACCTACAACGTCAGAGGAATGCACTGCGCGTCGTGCGCGGGGATTATTGAGAAGACCTTTAGGAAAACCGCAGGCGTGCAGTCCGCGGAGGTGAACTACGGTACCGAAACCGCGAAGATTTCTTTTGACGAATTGCGTGTTGACGAGAATCGCCTGTCAAAGGCAATAGAGCCGTTTGGGTACTCCCTTGTGGCGTCAGGACCTTCCGCTGAAGAGATGTGGATGCTGGCGGACGAATACCACAAGGGCACTTCCATTTCCCTAGAGCGGAGTACCGCTAAGGGAAATTGGTCGCACGCCGAGCATCTCGGACTGAATCAACCCCCCCTTCGCCAAGGCTACGAAGGGCAAGCAAAGGAAGAAAAGCTCGCCGAACTCGCGGAGATGAAGTGGAAAGTCATTTCTGCCATACCGCTTACCATCATAAGTATTTTTGTTATGGGCTGGGACGCTCTAGCGGAACTTTCCTATGTCGCTCCACAAAGCTCTCTCGTCAGTGAATTCTTCCATCACCTGCTTCCCCTCTTTGCTACCTATGTATTGTTTGTCGTGGGAAAGCCTTACCTCCTCGGCTTCGCGCGCTTCCTCCGCTATGGGAAAGCCAATATGGATACGCTGATTGGCATCGGTACATCCGTCGCGTATCTTTACAGCTTCATTCTCACCGCGTTTGAGGAGCCGCTCCGCGCATTTGTGAACGTAGATCAAACCTACTACGACGTCACGATTGTCGTTATTACTTTCATCGCGCTCGGAAAATACGCGGAAGCAAAATCAAAGCTCCGCACCGGCGAGGCGATTGAGAAACTGCTCAACCTGCAGGCGAAAACGGGACTCGTCCTTCGTGATGGAAAAGAGGTTGAAGTGCCCATCGCGGACATCAGGCACGGCGATACGGTTATCGTGAAGCCCGGGGCGCGTATTCCCGTAGACGGCATACTTACGGACGGAGAATCCTTCATTGACGAGGCGCTGGTTACCGGCGAACCGCTGCCCGTCAGAAAGAAATCGGGAGACACCGTGGTCGCGGGAATGATAAATACAACCGGCTCATTTACCTTCCGTACGACAAAAATCGGTTCGGAGACCTTTCTCGCGCACATAATCAAGATGGTTACCGAAGCGCAAGGAAGCAAGGCACCGATTCAGGCACTCGTTGACAAAATCTCAAGTGTGTTCGTGCCGATTGTGCTTGTGCTTTCGTTCGTTACGCTTGGCTTGTGGCTCATTATCGGCACGGAGTACCTCGGTTTCGCGAAAGCCCTGTCGCTCGGACTTACCTCGTTTGTCGGTATTTTGGTGATGGCGTGCCCCTGCGCGCTTGGTCTCGCGACCCCCACTGCGATTATCGTCGGTGTTGGCAAGGGAGCGCGGGAAGGCATCCTCATTAAGGACGCGGCGACGCTCCAGAAATTGCATACCGTGAATACGGTCGTCGTGGATAAAACCGGAACGCTGACGCGCGGAAAGCCGGAACTCGCGGAAATTAAGACCCTCTCGGACAACAGTGAACGCGACCTTGTCGGCATTCTCGCCTCGCTTGAAAGCAAATCCGAACATCCGATTGCTCACGCGATTTTGGAGTATGCGAAGGAAAAGGGAATATCGCTTCTTCCCGTGGACAAATTTGAAACCGTAAAGGGCAAAGGTCTTCATGGCGTTGTCGGCGGCGTGGAGTACTTCGCGGGCAACGCGAAGCTCGCGAGCGACCTCTCGCTCACCGTTGACCATGCCTCGGTTGAGAAAGAGACAACGCAAGGCAAAACACCAATACTCCTTATGACCAGGAAAGAAACTCTCGGCGTGTGTATGGTCTATGACGCAATCAAACAGGAAACTACAGAGGCGGTAAGAGGGCTTCGGAAGCTCGGTATCCATATGATTATGCTGACCGGCGATGACAAAAATACGGCGGAGGCTATCGCGAAAGAGGCGGGTATTGATACGGTGCTTGCCGAAGTCTTGCCCGACATCAAACTGCAAAAGATACTTGAACTCCAACAAAGCGGGAAAATTGTCGCGATGGCGGGCGATGGCGTGAACGATGCTCCGGCGCTCGCGCAGGCGGATGTCGGTATCGCGATGGCGACCGGAACGGACGTCGCGATTGAAACGGCGGGTATTACCCTGCTCCGCGGCGATATTTCAAAGCTGGTGAAAGCTGTGCGGCTTTCTAGGCTTACGATGCGCGGCGTTAAACAAAATCTGTTCTGGTCGTTTATCTACAATCTTGTGGGTATTCCCATCGCGGCGGGAGCTCTATATCCCGTCTTCGGGTTGCTTCTCTCCCCTATCTTCGCGGGTATGGCAATGGCGTTTAGCAGTGTGAGCGTTGTGTTAAACTCATTACGCTTTAAAAATGTCAAACTGTAATGGTATCGCTTCTCGCCCCGTAGCGTCCGCGCCTTGGCGGACTGCTACTGGGGTGGCGTTTAGCAGTGTGAGCGTGGTCGGCAATGCACTTCGATTAAAAGCTAAAAGACTCTAATCCTATGAAGGCCTATACGTTCCACGTTCACGGTATGCACTGCAAAGCGTGTGTCGCGCTTACTGAAAGCGAGCTTGGAGATGTGCCCGAGGTAACGAGTGCGAAAGCGTCGCTCGCGGCGTTGTCCGTGGAAGTAACCGGCGAGTTTGGGGACAAGACGCCCGAGCATATCGCCCGCGACCTCTCTGAAGTCTTGAAACCGCACGGCTATGCGCTTTCGCTTGAGAAACAAAAGCATACGCCGAAATGGTCCGACTTTAACCTTGCGTTCCCTATCGCGGCGGGTTTTGTCGGCATCTTTCTGCTGCTACAAAAGCTGGATATTGTACACATCGCCACCACCGGCACGGTCGGGTACGGCACGGCGTTTATCATTGGCCTTATCGCTTCGGTTTCCACCTGTATGGCGGTGGTCGGGGGACTCGTGCTCTCCATGTCATCCACATTCGCGAAAGGCGGGGACGCCGTCCGTCCGCAACTGCTTTTCCACATCGGACGACTCGTCTCATTCTTCGTTCTGGGCGGAGTTATCGGCGCGCTCGGCTCGATGTTTCAGCTTGGCGTGTCGGCGACGCTCGCGCTTAGCCTCCTTGTCGGCGTCGTGCTCCTCCTTCTCGGCGTAAACCTCTTGGGTATCTTCCCAAAGATGAAACACTTCACCCCTTCCCTGCCCGCGTTTTTCGGCACGCATATTCACGGACTCAAAAATGTAAACCACGCGCTCACGCCGGTACTCGTCGGCATCGCAACGTTCTTCCTTCCTTGTGGGTTTACCCAGTCAATGCAGCTCTACGCGCTTACTACGGGAAGTTTCTGGACGGGAGCACTGACGATGCTTACGTTCGCGCTTGGCACGCTCCCCGTACTTTCCCTTCTTAGTTTCGGCTCGCTTGGCATCCACACGAAAGCGTCATCCAGCGTCTTTTTCAAGTCGGCCGGCCTTGTGGTAGTATTTTTCGGACTACTCAATATCGCGAGCGCGCTCGCCGCCTACGGTATTATTCCTGCCCTCTTTAATTTCTAAAACGTCAAAGAGCGTTCAATGGGGTAACATAGCCGTAGATACAGTGTCATCTTTCTTCTCGCTCTCGCATCAGTGGCACTATTCGTATGTGTATTTTATGAAGCAAACCATTATTTCAATCGCTCTAGCCGCGGCGCTCATTGGCGGTTCGCTCTATCTCACCGGAAGCAGTGCGGGCGGCGCAACCGGCGGAAGCAGAGAGAATGTGCGGATGGAGGGCGGCACGCAGATTATTCTCGTGTCCGCGGGGAATGGGTATAGCCCGCGCCTCACGCTCGCGAAGGCAGACACGCCGACAATACTCCGGATGGAAACCGCCGGCGCGTTCAGCTGCGCTTCCGCGCTCACGATTCCGAAACTCGATGTCCGCAAAAATCTCCCGCTTACCGGCACGACAGACATTGAAATCCCTCCCCAAAAGACCGGTTCAACACTCCAAGGCCTTTGCGCGATGGGGATGTATAACTTCGCCATCAAGTTTGAATAGATTAAGGCGGAACCGTTCCGCGATATACTTTCTCCATGAGTAAAGAATTACATTTCAATCTGCAGGGAGGATTTGCTTATGACCCCGAGAAATTCCACGGGGAGCGCGACGACCTCCATTTCACCGATATCAAAGGTGACGATGACAAAAAAGAAGTGCTGCAAAACATCCTCAAAGGCTCAGAGGGTTTCGAAGGCATCGACGCGCTTATCGATGCAATCGATTCGGACAATATCAGGGAAGACAATATCCGCCGGCATGCCGACGCCCTGTTACAGGGAATACAGTATGTCTCGAATAGTTACATGAATCCCCTGCTCCGCGGGGTTTCCGGGAGAATGTCTTATGTCGCCGAATACGGCACAAAAGGCGGAGTTGATTTTTACATTGAAGTCGACAAGATAGTAAAGGACCTCGCCTTGTATATGCAAAGGTTTCAAGCTGACACCGTGTACAAAAATCACAAAGAATCGCTTGAGGGCATATATGCGCAATTTCAAAAGCTTCGCGATGCGTTCGCAGAGGGGGAGCATAAAATGAGTGAGGACGGCTCGCTCATAGTAGTGCAGCAAAGGGAGACCGGTAAGATGAACAGGTATGAATTCAACGAACAAGCTCTCGCTCTCTGCAAGAAAGCGCACGCAGAGGTTATGCGAATCGAGCGCGAGACTCCTTCAAATAATTTTGCCCGCATGCGCGTTTTGGCGAATGAACTCCGGGAAAACCAAAGAATAGATGCGCGAGTCGCGGCGCTCCGCGAACTCAAAACGCTGGCACAAGCGGAGTTGAGTAATTAAGAATTCGAGATAAAGACTGCCTTATCTATCAGGCGGGATTTCGTAGTAGTTTATCAAAAACTTCGCGATGTCCATAAACGGCGCGGTGAGGGTATGGGAGGCGAACGTAACGCCCTTCGGCTGAACGGCAAAAAGAAATACGATAAATCGCGGATTGTACGCGGGGAAATAGCCGAAGAACGAGTGGAGAAGCCGGTCTGGGTAGTACCCCCCGCCCTCGGGATTCGCGATAAGCGCGGTGCCGGTTTTCGCCGCGATGCTGTGCCGTTCCATTTTATACTTCCCTTCCAACAGCGCCGTGTCCACAACGCGCACCAGCATGCGAGAGATTTCCGCGGACGTGTTGGGTTTTAGTACCGCTATCTTTCGGCTGTCCTCCACGGAACGGGTGATACCGGTTCTATATTTAATTTCGGTGACGATGTGCGGTGTTACGAGAAATCCTCCATTTCCGAGGCTCGCGAGCGCGCGCACGGTCTGAATTGGCGTGAGGGCGATGCCCTGCCCATACGAGGCCGTGGCGAGTTCTATGTCGCGCCCGCTTTCAAGGTTTTGCACAAGTCCCCTTGCCTCGCTCGGTAGGTCTATTCCCGTTTCCTCACCGAGCCCGTACCTTTTAAAGTACGCGCGAAACTCGTCTTTGCCAAGCCGAAGCGCCACGGTTGCCGCGCCAGTATTGAGCGATTGGTTAAGTACCTCTTGCATGCTCACGACCCCACGCCCCTTGCCGTCAAAATTGGAAATGGTTTTTCCGTTCAAGGTCAGCGAGCCGAGGTCGGTATAGGTGCTTGTCGCGCTGACGACGCCTGCGTCAAATCCCGCCGCTATTGTGAGCGGTTTCATAATGGAACCCATCTCGTACACATTTTCCACAAGCGAGTTGATAAACCTTCCGGAGTCGGTTTCTTTGGCGTATTCGTTCGGGTCAAACGACGGGGAGAGCCCCATCGCGTACAAGCGTCCGCTCTGCGGGTCCATGATGATTCCGCCGACACGGTCAGCGTCATACGTTTCCTCAAGTTCGTTCAACGAGTGTTCAAGAAAATGTTGAACGCTCGGCTCTATTGAAGTGACAATGTCTCCCGCGGCGCGCGCGGGACCGACTGCTTTCTTGACGTTTGAGAATATCTCCGCGAAAAAGTTCTGATACAGGTCGGAGCCATCGCGGTAGAGGACATCGTTGTAGTACCGTTCAAGACCGGCGCGGCCGGTCTGCAGATTACCGTCAAACCCGACAAAGCCGAGAATGTGCGACGCGAGCAGGCCGCCCGGATAAAAGCGCCATCGGTCTTTATACAGCGACACTCCCTTTATGGTAAGCGCGGAGATTTTTGTCGCAATTTCCTCTGGTAATTTACGCGCGATTTCTTCGTACGGGTCGCCCACCTTGTCTGCCTTCGCGAAGAACTCTTCCCGGCCAAGCGGGATCTCTTTTGAGAGCTCAGCGTAGGCCCCTTCCTTGTTAGCCATATTCTTCGGATGAATGGCGACCGTAAATCCTGTTTTGAGCGCCGCGGCCGATACGCGCGTACCGTCGCGCATTTCAAAGAAAATGGAGCCTCTATCCCAAAGGTCTTGATCGGGGCGCACGTATTGCCGCTCTGCCTTTACGCTATATTCGCTTCCCCGCACAATCTGCACAAGATAGAGTTTCCCGAGAAGCACGAAACCGAGAAGAACGCAACATACGCTGAGAAAGCGGATGCGCAAAAGAAATTGCTGGCTTTGCTTCATTGGAGCAAGAGTGGCGGACAGAGGTTAATGTAGTTCAATATATTTCGTGAAGCGTGTATCACTTTATTCTGTCCGATATGCAATGAGTATGCGCGGAAATAATCGGGGTACGGTTATGCGCTACCACAGCGCGTCAGTGAGTTCAGATTTCCTTTGCCGTAGCGACCGCGCCGCCTTTTTGCGCTGAAACAAACCGGATTGTCCCCACATCCTGAAACCCTCGAGCATACGCCATTTTGAGTGTGATTGATTGCTTCAGTGATAAATAGCGGGACTCAAGCTCCGAAATATCCGCTCCGAAGGAAGCAATCTCCTTTTCCCCCTCTCTCCAGCGAACGCCATTTTCCGATGCCGTATTAAGGAGAAACACGTAGAGAGCTGTCACGAAAAGCACGAGGCAGGCCAGCGTCCAGAAGAGACCTTTCCCGTGTTTCTCTATTCTTTTTAAATTTTCTTGAACCGATTTCATAACAATACGAACGTACGAACATCGATACGAACATACGAACAAGATTCTAGATCTTCTCAATGATTCGGAGCTTGGCGCTTCTTGACCGCGGGTTTCTCGCTACCTCTTCCTGCGCCGGCACAATCGGCTTTTTGGTGATGAGCTTCCCTGCGCCGCTTTGTGCAAGTTCCCTGAAATAATCCTTTACTGTACGGTCTTCGATACTGTGAAAGGAGATGACGGCAAGCCTTCCGTGCGGAAGGAGTACCTCCCACGCTTTCAGGAGTCCCTCCCGAAGTCCCTGAAACTCATCATTTACCGCCATGCGAAGAGCTTGAAATGTCTTCGTCGCGGGATGGATCTTACCCCTCCGTTTGACGACCGACTCCACTACATCCGCCAATTGGAGAGTCGTGGAGATGCGGGATGTTCCCCGCGCCTCCACGATTCTCCGTGCGATACGCCGCGCCTGCTTTTCCTCTCCGTAGCTCTCAAGGAGCGTCGTGAGCGTATCTTCACCCCACTCGTTCACGATCTGCTCTGCGGTAACACCTTCCGGCGATTTTGAAAACGTCATTGCGAGCGGCTCATCGCGCACGAATGAGAATCCTCTTCCCGATTCTTCAAGCTGAAAGCTTGAGAGACCGAGGTCGAAAAGCGCGCGGTTGACTCCTTTGATACCGAGGCTTTCCAGCGCTTTGTCGAGATTCCGATAATACGTCCGATAGAAGTTGAAGGCACACCCACAGCCTGCAAGACGCTTGCGGCTTCGTTCTATTGCGTCCTCGTCGGCATCAAGGCACAGAAACGTTGCTGAACCGACGCTCTGACAGAGCGCTTCGCTGTGCCCGCCGCCGCCTACCGTCGCATCAAGGATAGTGTCGCCCTTCTTTGCCTGAAGGCCGTCCAGAACTTCTTGTAAAAGAACGGGTATGTGGCCAGAGTTCATAAAGTTATAAAGTCCGTAAAGTTTATAAAGCAGATTTTGATTTCTTCTGACTTTATGAACTTTATAAACCTTACAAACTTATAAACTCCTAGAGCACGCCGACACTGCCCAATTTCTCCGCCAGTGTATCCGCCTGACCTTCCACGCCACGCTTGTACTCCTGCCACTTTTTGTCATTCCACAGTTCCACGCGGCTCTGCACGCCTACGATGGCTACCTTCTCTTTGAGCGTCGCACGTTCCCGAAGGAAATCCGGAATAAGGACACGGCCGAGAGAGTCTACCTCTGCCTCTGCCGCACCACCGAGCATATAGCGGTTGAAACTGCGTGTATCACCCTGAAGGAGAGACGACTCGCCGAGCTTGCCGGATATCTTCTCCCACTGCTTGAGCGTAAAGACGAAGAGACAGCCATCGAGGCCGGGCGTTACCACAACCTTTTTCCCCATCTCTGCGCGAAACCTGGCAGGCAACGATAGCCTGTTCTTGTCATCTATAATGTGCGTATATTCGCCTATGAGCATAATGTGATTCTTGTCTGCCTCGTAGCGAAGCAATTCCACGATCTTCGGCTACTGGGGGCGTTTATCGTATGGAATGAATTGACCTACTGAGCATGACAATGTGCTATCGCTTCTTCCTTCGCACCGCGACCTTTTCGCGAGGCCTCGCTTCAGTAGATACATAAACAGGCACGGCATAATGTATATCCCTGTAGCAGCCCCGGTATATCACTGTTTTTATCGCGCCGATCTTGGTCATATACCACTCTTTACCACTTGTCGCATATTGTATAACACTTCATACCACCGCATAGTATTTTAACTGTGGATAACCTGTGGACGAAGAGTGCGCAACAAAAAAGCGCCGCGAATGTCGCGGCGCAATGGCGGTGGTTAAGAGTGAATGAGAGCGGCTCGGAAATCTAGACGATTTCGTCGTCGCTCGCTTTCTTCTCCCCCCAGATTCTTTCATTAAGTGCTTTGTTCCGCACTTTCATGAGAACACTCAAGGTTGACTTGTCTTGTTGGTAGGGTTTCGTATACCGCTCCCATAAGGAAGAAAACTTCTCACGCGGCAGTAGAGAAGATACCTCTTCAACTGAAGAAGGACCTTGGCGGATGCCAAAAGGCGTAATGAACACCCTTGTCCGAGTGCACAGTTCAAGGAAGTTCACGGAGTTTCCCCTTACAAGTTCGCGACTCCCTTTCCGGATGCAAAACGGCCTGAACGCACCGCCCTCCAAGATTATTTTCCAGTCCCGGTCGTCGTAATGCTCCACGACAAGGATTTTCTTGAGGAAAAGCTTGCAAAACTCTCTCTTGCCTTGCAACCGTGTAATCCGTGAGGAAGGAAGAATTTGACCCATATCTAGCAGATTCCAGACAGTGCCAAAAGTGAGGAACCAAAACCGTGGATGTATGCTCGCTGCCACTTTCTCTTCGTATCGCCAAAAGAGAATGGCGTGAAAGAGATTGATGATGTCCTTATGGGACACGATAGGATACTGAAAAGAACTTTTCATGGAGAGTACGCTACGACAGTTCAAAGACTATGTCAATACTCGCGCGCGAAAACCGCGACGGCACGTCCTTCTCCCGCACCGCTCTTTTTTTATAAGCGACGTAGAGCGAGGGAAATGAAAACTGCTTTGAGTTTTCATTTCCGAGCCGAGGAGCTTATAGAGTCCAAACTTTGCGGCTCTTCCGCGGAGAAGAACGAGCATTGCTTGTTCTGTCATTACCTCGGGGCTCTGCCCCGAGGGACTATATATCAAAATCCGATCTCTACTATTCTCTGTAGAATAGTAGAGATCATATGTGAGCGTATTATGTCGCGAGTGGGAACTGTTCAGTGGGCTTTTCGACCTTCGAGCGCGGTCCGAGGACGAGCACACCTAAATATTCGATGTCGCTCTGGTTCTTTTCCTTCGTAGCGGCGATGACTTTTTTGTCATTGGTGGTCAGAAGCATTTCGCGAGTGAATTCATGACCGTAAGACTTTGTGCGCGAACGGCTTTCGCAAGCTCCAAAAGTTCTCTGGCATTTCCTTATACAAAAGCCCTCTTCCTTTGCGCGCGCGGAGCGAAGCCGCAAGATGCGCAACGGTGTTCATAGATTCCCAGCCTTTAAGTTTTGCGCCCTTGTTGACAACCGCTACCGCTGACTTCGTCCCTTATCGCCCTCATCCTTCGGCCTTAGTGTCGGGAAGAAAATCACTTCGCGGATATTGTGGGAATCCGTAAGGAGCATCGCCAGTCTGTCAATGCCGATGCCGATGCCGCCGTTCGGCGGCATACCGTACTCCATGGCTTCGAGATATGCCTTGTCGCTCGGTGAGATCTCCCCTTCCCCTGCGCGTTTCTTTTTGTCTTGCTCCGCATACCTCTCGGCTTGGTCAAGCGGATTGTTGAGTTCGGAAAACCCGTTCACAATTTCCAGAGAACCGGCAACAAGCTGGAACCGGTCAATGAGTGACGCGTCTTCTTCCTTGCGTTTCGCGAATGGGTTCATCTCTACAGGGTAGTCAACTATGAATGTCGGCTGAATGAGCTTCGGCCGCACCGCCTTTTTATAGATTGCATCCAACATCTTCTCTCTCGTCCTGATTGTCTCCACCGAGACACCCAGTTGTTTTGCGTTGAGTGAAAGCTCTTGAGTGGTTGCTTTTTCAGGAGTCGGAATAAGCGCGTACCTGCGCAGGAGGTCATAGAATGTAGCGAGCGCAAATGGTTTCTCAAAGTCTATTTCATTGCCGCCGTAGCAAATGGTGAACTTCCCAAAGAGCTTATGTACAAGGTGACGCATGAGCTTCTCAACGAATTCGCGCTCAACTTTTGCATCGGCAAACGCACTCTGCGATTCAAGCATGGTAAATTCGGGATTGTGGGTCACGTCAATGCCTTCATTTCTGAACTTGCGCCCGATTTCATACACCTTAGGAAAGCCCCCGACAATGAGTTGCTTCAAGTAGAGTTCCTGCGCAATCGTAAGATAGAGTTCCATATCAAGCGCGTTGAAATGGGTCGCGAACGGCTCCGCAGTCGCTCCCCCTGCCACCGATTGCAACCGTGGCGTCTCTACCTCAAGATAGCCGGCTTTGTTATAAAAATCGCGGATTTCGCTCACCATTTTGGAGCGCACCTCAAAGCGCTTGCGCACCTCCTCGCTCATAAGTGTATCGAGGTAGCGGTGACGGAACCGCTCTTCGGTGTCGGTAAGACCGTGCCACTTCTCGGGAAGCGGACGGAGCGATTTCGCGAGCATTCTCCAGCCTTTAACCTGCAGCGTTTTCTCGCTTCGTTTCGTCAGGAACAGTGTGCCGTAAACTTCCACGGTATCACCGATATCCACAGTATCCTCCCACAGAATAAAAGCCGCCTCGTCAAGCTCATCTTTTTTAAGAAGTGCTTGAAACTTGCAGGTTCCGTCAAAAAGGTCGGCGAAAATGAGTCCTCCCTGCCCTCGCATTGCCATTACGCGTCCCGTAAGATACAGCTCCCTCTTCTTTGCGAGCTTGTTAAAACCTTCAGCAGCCTCCCGCAACGTTACGTCAGCCCGTGCTGAAACTGGGTAAGGATTGACGCCTTTGTCGCGAAGAATTTTGAGCTTTGCCAGCCGAGCGGCCCTGATTTCGTCTAGAGAAGCCACGAGAGTAAATTTTCAAGTATCAATTCTCAATTATCAATGAAGAAAGGGTTTGAAAATTGATTGAAAATTGGAAATTGAAAATTGATAATTATTCTATATTTACCACTTGGTACGACACATTTCCTCCTGGGGTCTTTGCAATGAGTGTCTCGCCCTTTCGTTTACCGACGAGCGCCTGCCCAAGCGGCGAATTGAGCGAGAGCTTGTGTTTGGCAAGGTCGGCCTCTTCCGAACCGACAATTTTGTAGGATACGGGTTCTTTCACTCCCTCCTTCGTCAGCGTGACGGTTGAACCGATGTTCACGGACTCCGTATGGTGCATTTTCATAATGACCGCCGACTGGAGCATTGTTTCAAGTTTCTTGATGCGGTCCTCAATATTCGCCTGCATTTCTCGCGCTTCCTGGTATTCGGCGTTTTCCGAGAGATCGCCAAGCGATTTGGCATACTCAAGGCTCTCGGCCACTTCTTTGCGACGGACTGTCCGCAGATTGTTCAGTTCCTTGGCGAGTTCATTGTATTTCTCTTGGGTAAGATATTCGGGTGCGTCGGACATAAAATGAGCTGATAGCTTATAGCTGATAGCTTATAGCTGATAGGTATCAGATGTTAAAATTAGTCGCCCTATCTTACTGTAAATACGCTAAAAGTCAAAGCAGAAATATGAAAAATCTTTTTCTATAAGCTAAAAGCTATCAGCTATACGCTCGGCTTCAAGTATTCGGGGGTATACACGCTCATCCATTCCAAGAGCTCGCGCATGACGTAGAGCCCGCCAACCGTGTTATCGTGCGGCCCCCGCTCCATAAGCACGACAAATGCGTACCTCGGTTTTTCGTATGGGAAGAAACCCGCCACCCAGGAGTTGACGAATTGCTTGCGGGTGCCGAGTTCCGCGGTCCCCGTCTTCGCGGCCACAGCTACTTGCGGAATGGACAGGCCGGACGCGGTCCCCCCGTCCATCACCGCAGCGCGCATGCCCTCTCGCGCGACTTGAAAGGAAGATGTGTGTATCGGCACAATGGTATATGAAGGCGGGACATCCTTTTCCACCACGAGCCGCGGCTCAAGAAGTTTCCCCCCATTCGCGAGAGCGGCAACGGCGCGAACAACCTGCAGCGGTGTCACCTGAAATCCGTACTGTCCGATAGCAGTGTGATAGGTATTGCCGAGCCTCCATCCGTCGCCGTTAAAGTTCGCTTTTTTCCATTCAGGATTTGGAATGACCCCCGCTTTCCCGAACATATCACTCCCAGGGGGAGGCGTCCCGAAACCGAACATCCGCATATACTTCTCAATATTCGCGATGCCGAGTCCCTTCTGGTCTTCAAACCCGCCCCCAATTTCGTAGAAGTACACGTCGGAAGACACCGCGATCGCTCGCCTCATATCCACCACGCCGTGCGCTTTCCAGTCATTGAACACGGTCGGTTTTTTGGGGTCAAAAGGATTTGGGACGGAAATGGAGCCGGTGCTGACAATCGTCTTTTCGGGAGTAATGATTTTCTCCTCAAGCGCACCGAGCGCGACAAACGGCTTCACGACAGAACCCGGGGTATAGAGCCCATCCGTAGCACGATTAAGAAACGGTTTCTTGGGGTCGTTGAACGCGCGCGCGATTGCGGCTTCGTCTGCGCCGTCGGTAAGTGTTTGCGAGTTGTATTCGGGAAAACTGACAAGCGAGAGGAGTTCGCCGTTTTGCACGTCCATAAGTACCCCGGCGCCGCCCTGAAAGCCGTGGTCTTTCGCGGTCGCCCCAATAAACGCATAGAGCTTCTCCTGAAGCCGCTCGTCTATTGTCAGCGTGACGCTATCGCCGTCCTTCGGAGGCTTCAGCACACTCTCCGACTGCACCGCGCCGTGCGCATCGGTTTCCACGATTTTAAGCCCATGCTGGGGAGCGACATACTCGTTGAAATACCGCTCCACTCCATCGCGACCTTCAAAATCCACTTTGTAGTAAAACCCCGCCTTGTCTTTCGTCGGATATTTCAAAAATCCGAGTATGTGCGCGAGTCCCGTCTGGTCAAGATACTTCCGCTTCGTAAATTCCGGCTCGTTTTTGTCAATGACGTTCCAGGCGAGAAAGGTTCCCTTTCGGTCATAAAAAACACCTCGGGAACCGAAAATAAGAGTGTGCCGCAGGCGGTTCTGCGCGCTCTGCTTCGCGTATTTCGCGCCTTCCTGTATCTGAAGCGTGTAGGTCTTCCCTAGAAGAAGAATGAGTATGAGTATAAACACGACCGCGACGCTCCAAATCGTGCGGCGGGAAATCGGGCGTTCAATGCGCCCTTCGAACTGGTGCCGGTCAAACGCCGGAAGATTCTGCGAATCCAGAAAGATTTGGTCAGGGTCTATCTCGCGCACCTTATGGCGTGGGTGCTGTATTCTGTACAAAAAACGCGAGATGAAGCGGAACATGATAAAAAATTCTTAAGCTTTAATCCTTTATCTTTAACCCCTCCCTCTCCCATTATGTTAAAGATTAAAAAAATAAAGGATTGAGGATTCGGGGCTCGGAGTTCCCATTCTATAGGCGCATCCGCTTTTTCAGGAACAGTAGCGCGAGAAAGAGTGCCGCGCTTCCGAGCGAGAGCGCGAACTGAAAGCCGAAAAAACGCTCCAACGGCGCTCCATAGAGGAGATCGAGCAAGAGTGCCACGAATAGGAGTTCGACAAAATTCTCAAAGACGAAGAAGAACGCGGCGGAGCACAGGATGACAAGCCACCACGGCAGAAGCGCGGCGGCGACAAGCAGTAAGAGGTCTACGAATATTCGCGTCATATATGTGCGCGTTATTCCCGCGAAGCTAGTTCCACTTCAAGTACGCGGAGCGCCCCGATGGAAACCGGATTTTTGAAGCGGATAACCTGAAAGGAATCGGTATCGCTACCCTCAATAACCTCAACCTCCGCGAATGTGAGCGGAGCAAGACCGGGCATTGTTATCGTATCACCGCGACGGACCGGGACTTCCTTTGGAAGTGTTACGTTAAACGCTCCGCCTCCCTCTCCGACAGCTTCCGCCGGAATGGCGCCGCCCCCATGTAAAATGGAAACGGGGGTTTTCTTTCCCGCCGTGGAGAAGAACTCTACAAGCGACGTATGCGCGTGCACCTTACTAATGACGCCGAGTATTGTTGAGCCGGAGAGGACAAGGTTCCCGGGAGATATGCCGTCGCCCACTCCAATGTCAATCACCGCGGTATCGTACGGCGAACGCGGCGGAGTCGCGAGCACGGCTCCAAAGACGCGGGGGGCCCTTTGCGTGGGCCGCCCGAGCGCTTCAGAAAATACTCGGTTCTGCTCCGCTATAAGGTCTCGATCCGCGAGTAAACGATGAGCTTCCTGAAGTTCGGCGGTCAGCCTTTCCACGTCTCTTGCCAGCGCGCTTTTGGACGAGAAAAAATAGAGCAGCGAGTGCGCTTTCTCGGCAACGAACTGATTCGCGCTCCAAAAAGGCAGCGCGACGCGCGTGGCGAGAGAGCCGAGCGCCGAGGGATAGACAAAATGAAACAAAACAAGCGCTCCAAGAAACAACGTGACTGCGCTTTGTGGAAAGAAGCGCTTTTTCCCTTGTACATTACGAATGAAGCGGTAGTTCATCTTCGTTCTCTATAAGTACGTCCTTATAGGCGTCAAAATCTTCCAGAATAATTCCCGCTCCGCGCGCGACCGCGGTCATCGGGTCATCGGCCTGATGGACCGGAATTTTAAGGCTGTCCGCGAGAAGTTCCGGCAGTCCTTTGATGAGCGCCCCGCCACCGACAAGATACAGCCCGCGCCCCATGACGTCTGAAACGATTTCGGGAGGAGTAGTTTCCAGCACCTCCTTCACTGCCTCAATAAGATTATCGATGGATAGTGCGATGGCTTCGCGAACGTCGGCGTCGGTCACCAACACTTCGCGCGGGAGCCCTGTGATAAGGTCGCGCCCTTTGATCATAGCCTCAAGCACGGGGCCCTGCGGAAGCACCGAACCGATGGCGATCTTGAGATTTTCGGCGGTTTTTTCTCCAATCAAAATCTTACACTCGCTGCGCACATAGGCGATAATGTCTTGGTTTAATTTATCCCCAGCGATTTTGAGGCTCTTTGAGCGGACAATACCTCCGAGGGAAATCACCGCGATATCGGAAGTGCCCCCACCAATGTCAACAATCATATTCCCCACAGGGTCATTCACTGGAAGCCGAATGCCGATTGCCGCGGCCATTGGCTCTTCAACGATGAAAACCGTGCGCGCGCCGTTGTTTCTCGTCGCGTCGCGAACGGCGCGCGTTTCCACGTTCGTGATGCCGGAAGGCACTCCGACGACGACCCGCGGACCGAGGAATTTCTTTGAATTCATCTCCGCCCGCCGGATGAGATACGCGAGCATCTCTTCGGTGACCTCAAAATCTGATACGACGCCGCCGACAAGCGGCTTCACGGCGGAAATATGCGCGGGCGTACGGCCGAGCATTTCCTTCGCCTGCGCGCCAACGGCGACGACTTGCCCTGTTTTCTGATTGACGGCTACGACAGAAGGTTCATTAATGACGATTCCCTGCCCTCGCATATACACGAGAGTGTTCGCGGTCCCGAGGTCAATACCGATATCGTTTCCGAAATAGCGGTTCACCCGGTTCCACTGTTTTGTGACGTGCTTTTTGAACATAGAGCAGTGTAGGCATTATACGAGGTCAGTCAAGAAACGCAACGTTAATGCTGGTTTAAAATCCGTTGTTCATCCTCCTGCCACCCACAGGGTAGCACGAATCTACGGCCGTGAATTCGTGCTAACATGTAAGGATGGATGTGGCGAAGAGAAATGAAAAAATTAAGCTCAGAAGACAGTACCATCGTTTTGGACCAATACAGCAAAAGATACTGCTGTTGCTTCTCGGAGGAATAGCGCTCTCCTGCGCCCGTACATCTAAACAGCAATGGAACATTATCAAAGAAATGCATGTCGGCTGGCAAGACATCAAGCGCCAAGCCGCCGAGCGGGCGGTGGAAGCTCTCTACGAGTCAAGGCTCATAGAGGCGAGAGAAAATCCCGATGGAAGCTACACGCTGATACTAAGCGACAGGGGGAAAGCGCGGGCTCTTACCTACAAAACACGCTACATGAAAATCAAACACGCTGGTCCGTGGAATAAGAGATGGTGGGTAGTTTTATATGATATCCCGGAAGATGAGCGGGACGCGCGGGATGCCTTCCGCGGCCATCTAAGTGAGCTTGGTTTTCGTAAACTGCAACACTCGGCTGGTATTTATCCGTTCGATTGCCAAAAAGAAATTGAATTTATTGTTGAGCTTCTTGATATCCGAAAATATGTCCGTCTTATTGAGGCAAGCCACGTTGATAACGAATGGCACTGGAAACGTGTCTTCAGGCTTGAACAAACTTAGCACGAATTCACGGCCGTGAATTCGTGCTAAAGATTAGTGGCGAGACGAGAGTTGTGCTAAGAGGCCGGACGTGGAATGCATGGAAACAGCGCCGCTCTTGCGGTCTTTGACTTCAAGTTTGCCCGAGGCGATTGTTTTCTCGCTGACGACGACGCGGGTCGGGATGCCGATGAGGTCGGAGTCGGCGAATTTCTCACCGGGACGAAGGTCGCGGTCATCATAGAGAACTTCAACTCCCTGCTTCGTGAGTGCTGCGTACAGGGCACCGGCTTCGGCTTTTACTGTTTCTCCTCCGGCCCCGAGGATTGAAACAAGATGCACGCCAAACGGCGCGACGCTCTCCGGCCAGACAATACCTTTTTCATCCGAAAAGACCTCCACAATGGTGCCCATAAGACGCGTCGTGCCGATGCCGTAGCAACCAACGATGGGCGTTTGTTCTTTTCCTTCTTTGTCCTTGTAGGTAAATCCGAACGCTTTCGGATATTTCACGCCAAGGTCAAACACGTTCCCAACCTCCGCCGCGCGCGCTTTCGCGAGCTTCCCTTTCTTGCATGCGGGACATAGGCCCCCCGCCTCCACTTTCGCGATGTCTATATTGGCGCAGTGCGTGCAGGACGGGCAATAGACAATATCGTCTTCTCCGGCATCTGTGAGCACCATAAATTCATACGAAATCTTTTCCGAGAAACTCCCTCCGGCGGCTTCGGTCACCTTCGCGTCAAGTCCCGCCCGCCTAAATACTTTAAGATACGCGTCCTTGGCCACCGCGTAAAAACGCTCAAAATCCGCTTGCGATTCGTGAAAACTGTACATATCTTTCATTCCGAACTCTCGCCCCCGCATAATGCCTGATTTGGCGCGGAGTTCATCGCGATATTTCTGCCCTATCTGATAGATCGCGACCGGCAAATCTTTGTATGAACTCGCGTATTCCTGCGCGATGGGGGTTACGATTTCTTCCTCACTCTGTCCGAGTGCGTATTCCTTTTCGGTGCGGCTCTGCAGTTTAAAGAGTACGTCAACGCCTTCCCACCCTCCCGTCTGCTTCCACTTCTCGCTCGGGTGGAGTGTCGCCATTTGTATTTCCTGTCCTCCAATGGCGTTCATTTCTTCGCGGATGATAGTTTCAATCTTGCGAAGCGTGCGATATCCGAGTGGCAGGTATGAATACACTCCGGCCATCTCCTTATGAATATAGCCGGCGCGAATGAGAAGCTGCGCGTTCTTCGCGATTTCGTCCGCAGGGGCTTCCTTCCTTGTTTTTGTGAACAATCTGCTTTGACGCATCTTCTTTTTGAAAATTGATAATTGAAACTTGAAAACTCAAACTGCTTCTTTGCGGGTTTTGGTAAATAGGTGTGTCTGTCTCATCGTCTTTTTGTCATTCCCACAAAAGCGGGAATCCGGAGTACTGAGGTTATGTCATTGATTCCAGCTTTCGCTAGAATAACAGTATGATATCAGAAAACGCGGCGTTTCCGCGATACTTGACAGAGAATGTCTCTTGTCATATTTTCAGGTTCGATTTGAACTTTAATCTGAATGAAAACTACACTGAAGCTTCAAGGAAGCGCGGACCCTAAGCTCGCCCTCTGCCGAAAGGTACTCGGGCTCTGCACCGATGCAGTCATCTACTATCCCGGAAGCTTTGTCGACTTCAACGTCGATATCGCATTCAAGGAACATCGCATCATCCACGTGGATATGAGTGAAGAGGCGGTCAAACTTCTTCGAGACGCAGGGTGCGAGGCCTATCACGGAGACGCGGAGGACTACATCCCGTCCGTCGAGATTGACGCCGTGTTCCAATTCAACACCTCCATCAAGGCTCCGCTTGCGCTCCTGAAACGCGGAGGCTATGCGGTGACTAACCGGAGTTGGAACGGTCGCAAGCTTCGCGTCGGAAAAACACTGTACGGCGAAATACGCATCGAGGACTAACTCCCCTGATGCAACCTAAACGGGCACGAAAGTGCCCATTTCTTTTTTTAGAAAATGCTAACCGCTCACCAGCTTGGCGATATCCCGATAGGTGATAAAAAGCATGAACGCGATAAGCAGGAAAAATCCGGCGGTATTTACCGCTCTCGTAAATCTCACCGGAATCGGGCGGCGGATGACGCCTTCAATGGCGAGGAACAAGAGGCGCCCTCCGTCAAGAGCAGGTATGGGTAGGAGATTAATGACCGCGAGGTTAAGGGAAATAAACGCGGTGAATGACAGAAGATAGATGAAGCCGAATACGCGCGCCTCGCCAACGAGCCCCGCGATGCCGACAGGGCCCGAGATAGAACCAAGGTCGGCCTGACCAAGCACTGCCTCTTTGATAAAACCGAGCAATCCATAGGTCACTTCACGAAGAACTTCCCACGTCGTAAGCACTCCTTCATACAGCGAGCGAAACACACCGAAACGCACGGTACCGATTGTTTCAAGACTTACGCCGATGGCCGGCCTCCCCGCTACGATGCCCCGCACCCGTTCTATATCTGCGGCATATTCCGTCCCCATTCGCGTATAGGCAATATGAAGTACCCCTTCACTCGCACCGATAAATTCGCGGGCCGACTCCGCGTTTACATCGGTAAACGCGCGCGCGCCGTCTTTGAGTGAAAGTACGATATCGCCACTCTTAAGACCCGCTTTCCCCGCCGGTGAGTCCGGAAGCACTGTCGAAATAGTCAGTCTCGGATTCTGCACTTCGCTCGCGTATCTGCCGTCAATGGAAGACGGAATGCCCGATAGAAAACTTACGGAGATGAGGAGCCACGCGAACACGATGTTTCCGAGTACGCCGGAAACCAGCACGAGCGCCTGTACCCATTTTGATTTAGAGGTGAATCTCTTCTCTACATCTTTGTTCTGCGTGGGTTCCGCATCGTTCTGCGTCTGTTCTGCATTTGCTCCGTCTTCGCCGAAAATCTTGACATACCCCCCAAACGGAATGAGATTGAGAACATACTCCGTCTCTCCGATTCTTTTCGAGAGAAGCCTCGGTGGAAAACCCAGAGCAAATTCATCCACGCGAATCCCCGCCCGTTTGGCGGAGATAAAGTGGCCGAGTTCATGCACGAACACGAGGGCGCCCAAGATGATCAAAAACAAGATGACAGTCATATAAGAAAATACCAAATATCCAATTTCGAATATTCAATACTGAAACTTCAATATTTCTCGATATTTGGTATCCGAAATCCGATATTATGAAGTAATTTCTTTCTCTTTTCTTTCATACGCTTCCTGCAGCCTTTTGTTTTCAGCCTCGCTCATTTTATCCAACTCTTTTTTGAGACGGAATTTTTCATCCTTCCCCATGCCGCCTTCTTTTTCTTTCACTTCAATGTCTCTCAGAATGTCGTCGCGGATTTTACGAATGTTGATGCGGGCGTTTTCCAGTTTTTCTTTGGCGACTTTGAGGAGCGTCATCCGCCGTTCGGAGGTAAGTTCGGGAAAGTGGGCCCGCACTCCCCTTTCGTCGGCAGAAACGGAAAGACCGAGGTTGGCGGAGGCAATCGCTTTTTCAATGTCCTTCGCCGCCGAAGCATCAAAGGGGGTGATGCAGAGTGTGCGCGCGTCTTCAACGGAAACTGTGGCGACGTTCTTTATCGGGATCTTCGCACCGTAGCTCTCCACAAGAACGCCGTCCAGCACCGCGGGTGCGGCGCGCCCGCTCCGAAGACCGCCGAGCTCTCGCGCGAGCCAGTCGTGGATTTCTTTAGACTTTGCCGTAAATGTCGAAAAATTGTAGGGCATATATCTTTAGAGTATCGAATTTCGAATACCTAATCTCGAAAAATATTCAATTTCAAATATTCAATATTAAAAACTTTCTGCTTTTTCGATATTCGAAATTTGGTATTCGGTATTCATACTATCATATTACCCTTCTCACTTCACTTGTGGAAGAATTAAAGCAAGATGCTCCAGAAGCAGTTTAAATGACGGAGCCCGATCATGGCTGTATTTCTTGACTGCAAGAACTTCCTTGAACGCTTCCGCCATATGTGTATCCGCGTACATCCGCGTTTTTAATCCGTGTTTCTCCGCGAAAACGCGTTCAAGATCGTCTACAAACGCAGTGAGAGACTGCTTCCCCGTTTCCTCTTCAGCCGACGTAAGCATGCCCTGAATCATTTTCAGCCGTTTCGGCGTGGAGCTTCCGAGAAAATCACCCGCGGATGCGGAAGCTCCAGTTGCTTCTCCCCCCAACACGCCAGGCAGGACGTGTAGACGCGAACAAAGCGTCGGGAGCAGTATCTTAAGCGACGGGACAATAAAGAAAAACTGTGTGCCTTCCGGCGGTTCCTCCACCACTTTAAGTAGGGCGTTTTGCGCTTCTTTGGTCACCCCGCGCGCAGAAATCACAAATACTTTACTACCACCCGATACGGCTTTGCGATATGCCGCTTCTTTCAGTTCGCGTGCCTCGTCAATGCCGAAGACATCAAACATCTCGTAACGGAAGTCCGGATTACCCCGCGTTCTCACTCCTTCTTTTTCAATCAGCTTCAAAATCCCCGCGAGAGTTACTTCGCCGAGGCCGGCAGATGCGTAGGCGTGGTGGGTGAGAGAGGAGGACATTGTGGCAAGAATTATTCTAATTGCTCTAATTATTCCAATTTACCTAAGGAAGTCCCAATGACCAATCTATGGCTTTGAGTGTAGACATTCTTTAGAATAATTAGGTCAGTTAGGTTAATTAAATAATTTCTCTTATCGCTTTGCGATAATCGTCTTTTTGTAGGTGTCCAGATGCTCAAGCGCGATGCCGGTACCCATCGCCACGCAAAAGTAGGCATCTTTCGCGAGTGTCGCCTTTACGCCGGTCCTGCGGAACACCAGTTCGGGGAAATTACGGAGCTGGGATGACCCGCCGGTCATGATGATGCCCCGGTCAATGATGTCGGCGGACAGTTCCGGAGGCGTCTCTTGGAGCACATCCTTCAGTGCTTTCACGACCTCGCGAAGTTCACGGCTAATGGCGCGCACAATTTCGTTGGTCTTTACTTCAGCGGTTCGGGGAAGCCCCGTAACAAAGTCCCGCCCCTTGATAATGATGGAAAGCTCCTCTTCAAGCGGCACCGCCGAGCCGATTTCCAGTTTGATATCCTCCGCCATTTTGTCGCCGATGCCGAGGTTAAATGTTTTTTTGATATGGTCGGCAATTGCGGCGTCAATGCGGTTCCCCGCGCATTTCACCGATGTTGACGAGACGATGCCTCCGAGGGAGATGACCGCAACGTCGGTCGTACCGCCGCCGATGTCCACAATCATATGTCCCGCGGGTTCGTGAATGGGAATGCCTGCGCCGATGGCGGCGAGAATCGGTTCCTTTACGACGTACGCGTTTTTCGCGCCTGCTTTAATCGCCGCCTCCACCACCGCGCGGCGTTCCGTGGACGTAACGCCGGCAGGAACGGAGAGGAGTACTTCCGGTTTCCAGATGTTCCACTTGCCGAGCGCTTTACCAATGAAGTAGCGGAGCATCGCTTCAGTCACGCGGTAGTCGGCAATCACTCCGTCTTTCATTGGTCGGTACGCGATGATGGACTCAGGTGTGCGACCAACCATTTTCTTCGCCTCGTCCCCGACGGCAAGAATCTTGTTGTCCTGCTCGGACACGGCGACCACCGACGGCTCATTGAGCACAATGCCTTTCCCCGGCACGAATACGAGCGTGTTCGCCGTCCCGAGGTCAATGCCAAGTTTGAGGGTTAAGAAAGACATATCGTTAATCGGACGCTAATGTATGACTCGAATATCTCGAATGAAGATTCCGCGTAATTCGCACCTTTAATAATTCGTGAGTGATTCGAGATTTTCTTCAGCATCATAGCACTATAGCAGAAGGACGCGAAAACAAAGAGCGGTTGACACGAAATTGGACATATGTTACGTATACCCCGAAAATTCAACCGAAAGGATGCTCTTGAAAGCTCGTGCTTTTTTGATTGCGGCCGCCGCTATTCTCCTCCTCACATTCACTGGTTGCGGGACAGAGCGTACTCCCGGAAACCCATCGTACTGGGACGTACATGGATTTTGGTTCCTGATTTTCATGAACCTTTTTCCGCGGTTAACGATGCTCATTGCGACCCCATTCCCTGTCGGATTCTTGGGTTGGACCGGCTGGCTGCTCCTCCCACGGCTGTATGCAGCAATCCTTGCAACGCACTTCTACTGGGATACCAATGCCCTACTGTGCGTCATCACTTGGATTGTCGCGCTTGGCACAACCGGCGGCACCAATAATACCGTTGCAAAAAAAGTAGCCGACCGCTAAACAAGAAAAATGCTTTGAGGCCGACTCCGTCCGAACCGGAGCGGTTTTATTTTGCTTGACTGTTTCCAGTACTTGTCTCTACCTTCTATCTTCTACCCTCTACCAGCTTCCCTTTATATCTCATATATGATATACTCCACTCAAATCCTGAACACTACACCCTACGCTCTAAGAAGGTAAGATTTCTTAATTTAGGATTTGAATTTTGTGATTTGTCTAGGATTTCGGATTTAGTATTTCGAATTTACTACCGTGGCTTCGGCCCGCTTAAAACACATAGGTATGCTCATCAAAGACCTCCGCGAGGAGCGGGGTTTTTCGCAGTCGCAGTTCGCCAAAAAGCTCAAAACCGCCCAGAGCGCTATCGCCCGTATAGAGAATGGCGAGCAAAATCTCTCGACCGGTACCCTCTCACGTATCAGCGCAGTACTCGATCGCGACGTGCTCAAGCTTTCCGATAAGTCGCTCAATATCCGCATAGAGGGCGGAAAGAAGCTCCGCGGCATGGTCACCACCCGTACCTCAAAGAACGGCGCGGTAGTGCTTTTGTGCGCCTCTTTGCTTAACCATGGCAAAACTACGCTCCTCAATATGCCCCGTATCGAGGAAGTGCATCGCGTTATCGAAGTGCTCGAAAGCCTCGGCGTCTCGATACGGTGGGTCGGGAATGATGTGGAAATTGTGCCCCCCGAGAAGCTCTGCCTTGATTGCATCAACCATGAATCGGCCGAACGGACCCGCAGCATCATTCTCATGCTCGCCCCACTCCTCCACTGGTCGAGAGAGTTCACGCTTCCCCACCCCGGCGGCTGTCGCCTCGGAGGACGTACCGTGCGACCGCACCTCTTTGCTCTCGAGAAATTCGGCACGCGCATTAAGACACGCTCAAAAGACTACCTTGTTATGCATAAAGGTCTCAAACCGGCTGAGATAGTACTCTATGAATCGGGTGATACTGCGACTGAGAATGCCATTATGGCAGCAGCGCAAATACCATCGCAGACGACCATAAAGTACGCTTCCGCGAACTATCAGGTGCAGGAACTTTGTTTCTTTCTGGAAAAACTCGGTGTGCAGATAAGCGGTATCGGGACGACGACACTCATCATTCGCGGTGTTTCACGTATGGAGCAGGACACGCAGTACGCGCTTTCCGAGGATCCGATAGAATCGATGTTCTTTATCGCTGCCGCCATTGTCACCAAATCGAGCATCCGTATCAACCGTTGCCCTATTGACTTTCTTGAGGTTGAGCTTTTGAAGCTCGAAAAAATGGGGTTTAAATACACTATTGTGGGAAGATACAGGGCGGCGAATGGTAAAACCAATCTTGTCGACTTGCGCACCTTCGCCTCACGGCTTCAGGCTCTTCCGGAAAAAATAGAGTCACGACCTTATCCCGGCCTTAACATCGACAACCTACCCTTCTTTGCAGTCATCGCGACACAGGCAAAAGGCACGACTCTTATCCACGACTGGGTCTATGAAAACCGGACTGTGTATTACAAAGAACTCGACAAGCTTCGTGCCGAGACGCTTCTTGCCGATCCGCACCGCATCTACGTAACCGGCCCCACGCGTCTTAAAGCAGCTGAAGTGGTTTGTCCTCCCGCGCTTCGTCCCGGAGCTATCATCCTCATAGCGATGCTCGGCGCTGAAGGTGTCTCGGTGCTCCACAATATCTACAGCATCAACCGCGGATACGAAGGAATTATTGAGAGATTGAACGCCCTTGGAGCAAGAATCAAAATACTGCGGTCATTGTAAAATATCGAATTTCGAATATCTAATTACCGAAAAATACCGAGAGTAAAATATTGAATATTGAAAGTTTCTTCATTTTCGATATTCGAGATCTGGTATTCGATATTTTAGGTTATACTAAGCCACATGGATATTCCCCCAAACTACCTCGACACCCTCAAACACCGCCGCACGCCCCTTAAAATAACCAGCGAACGGCAGGAGCTTATTCAGCGGTTTGTGGACAACATCAACCCAGAGCGTTCCGGCACGAAGTGGGAACCGGTTACCTGGAAGCAAATCAACGGTCTTGTCGCGCACGTGCCTATCGGCGATTTATATTGGTTTTTCAAAGAATGCGGACGGGGAGATTCTTTTAGCAAGAAATTCTTCGGTATACTAAAGAGCACGCGGGTACAGAAGAATCTTTAATCCTTTATCCTTTATCCTTAACACTGGATTCCCGTTTGCGGGAATGATACGCACATGACTCCGGAAATAGTACAAAATGGAGCGCCGGTACTCCGCGCAAAAGCAAAAGAGGTCCCGTTACCGGAAATCGGAAGCCCAAAGCTCACAAAAATCCTGAAAGACATGGCGGGCGCCCTTTTTTCGCAGGACGACGGCGTAGCGCTCGCCGCGCCGCAAATCGGCGTTTCGCTACGGCTCTTTATCGTTGCCAAGGCCGCATTCAAGATGTCGGAGAATGTGGCGGAACGCCACAAGGCGGAACACCGGAAGGAGCTGAAACAAAAGGGAGGGTTCTTGACCTTCATCAACCCCGTGATTACGAAACTTTCGCGAGATAAAACGATGCTTGATGAAGGATGCCTCTCGGTGCGGCCGCTCTACGGCAAGATTCAGCGTTCCAAAAAAGCGAGTATCAAGGCATACGATGAGAACGGTAAACTGTTTGAGCGAGGCGCATCGGGGCTTCTCGCACAGATTTTTCAGCACGAGATGGACCACCTCGACGGCGTCCTCTTTATCGACAAGGCAAGCAACTTGAAAGAATTGCCAGTAACAGCAGAAACAGACGACTGATTCAACTCTACTATTCTACAGAGAATAGTAGAGTTGACTTTAATAGAAAAAATATCACGTACATATGCGTTTTGTCTTTTTTGGAACTCCAGAACCGGCGGCTGAAATATTGGGGATTCTCCATAGAAAAGGACTGGTCCCCTCCCTTATTGTTACCAATCCCGACAGGCCGCAAGGCAGGAACTTGAAGCGTACTCCCCCGCCGGTAAAGGAGTGGGCTATCGCCCATTCGATTCCGTATACGCAACCTGAGAGGGCGGACGACATCGCAGGTGAATTATCCGGCACCAATAGCGATGTCTTTATCGTCGTGGCATACGGTTCTATCCTGTCCCCAAAGATCCTCGCGCTTCCTCGACGCGGCTCACTCAACGTGCATTACTCCCTGCTCCCCAAATATCGCGGCGCTTCGCCAGTGGAATCCCAAATACTTGCCAACGACAGGAATACCGGCGTTTCCATACTTCTCCTCGATGAAGAAATGGACCATGGACCAATCGTCGCTGTGCGACGATTGGAAATTCCAAATTGGCCTCCGAAGGCAAACGAATTGCGTGAAGTTATGGATGAAGTGGCCGGCGAACTACTTTCGGAAATACTTCCTGACTGGATAGCGGGAAGAATTGAAGCAAAGCCACAGGACCACAGCAGAGCAACGTATACGAAGAAATTGGCAAAAAAGGACGGCGAAATCAATTTTAGCGTCGATCCATACCAGAACTTTCTCAAAATTCAAGCATTTACCGGTTCTATTGGCACGTACTTTTTCGTCGAAAAAGGCGGAGAGCAGATCCGTGTCTCGATAAAATCAGCGGAATATAGGAACGGGACGCTGCACTTTCTCCGCGTTATTCCCGAGGGTAAAAAAGAAATGGAGTATGAAGAGTTCCTGCGCGGGAATAAGTAACAAAAAAACGCCGGTGGAGCCGGCGTTTTTGCGGAATTATTTTAGCGTGATGCTCTCCACCACCATCGCCTTTTTGGGAACATCATTCGCGCCTGTCGGCGTATTTTCAATCTTGTCCACCACGTCCATCCCGCGCACCACCTTTCCAAAAACCGTGTGCTTGCCGTCAAGCCATGGCGTCGCGGCGGCGGTCACGATGAAGAATTGACTGCCATTGGTATTGGGGCCGGCATTCGCCATCGCAAGAGCGCCTCGCACAACTTTGTGGTTGTTGATTTCGTCTTCAAACTGGTAGTCTGGACCCCCCGTTCCCCACCTTCCCGTTGCTGTATCATCCTTGCTAAACGGGTCGCCTCCCTGAATCATAAAGCCTTTAATGACGCGGTGGAATTTGGTCCCCGAGTAAAATCCCGCATCAGCAAGCTTACGAAAGTTTTCTACAGTCTTTGGAGCGTCGCTGCCGTACAACTCAACCTCAATAACTCCGAGGTTTGTCTTGACAATCGCCCCCGTTGCTTCCACGGAGGCCGCTTTCGCCTGCACGCTTTCCTTGGGCACCGCAGGGACGGCGGAAGCGGCGGCGGACGATTCTGTCCTGTTTGACGCGTTTGTTTTCATAAAGAAATAGCCGGCAATACCGATGATAATAAGTGCCGCGACAAGACCCAGTAAATGAGATGGTTTTGAAAGATTCATACAATGAAGTTCGTAAAGTTTATAAAGTTCCTAAAGTTTATAAAGTAAAGAGGAAGAATGCAAACTCTGCTCTATGAACTTTCACCTTTGTGAACTTGATGAACTTACTTGCGGCTCCAGCGCACGTTTTTAAGATACCGCCAGCCGGCGCGCGCGGGCCGGCCGAGATAGCCAAGACTGTCGTATCCACCTTTTAACAACATTTTAGCCAACTGTCCGCTTCTGCGAGAAAGCGCTCGGAGCTTCCCTTTCCGAGCCGAGAGTTCTCCGGCGATTTCATCCCGCATATCGTCAATGGCGCTCTGCAAGTCTGGGCGGTCGCATACCGAACGAAATGCTTCTTTGCCGCGGTGGATAGTTATCTCCGCGAAAAAGACATCGCCGTTTTGGTGCCGGTTTGTTGAGCGGCCAAGCTCCACATCAAGGATAACGGTGGGGTCTTCAAGCGAAATAAGCTTATCTAGCGTCTGAAGGCGCTTTTCCAAATAGGCTCTAATGGTTTCGGTCAGGGCTATATTTGTCGTTTTGAGATTTAATCTCATCTCGGTGGTGAAAAATGGCATCGCTCTTCTTGAGCTATATGACCACTTCTCTATCAATTAGTAATGCGTAGTCACATTGCTGCGTACTGTACCAAACTAAACCCGCCCCTTATTCACTGCCATTTTCTACCACGGGGCCAACAGTGTAAATGGGCTTACCTACTAAAATCAATCTGTAGAAATGAGTTTGTGCGGAAAATGATGTCCGCTTACGATACGAAGGCGCTTGCCCGGCCCGAATTTCGCCTGTACAAGCTGGAGCATTCTCCGGTTAGCCGCCCCCTGTGCCGCTTTGTCGCGAACGCTCACGTAGAGCACCTCTCCTTTTTCCGAAACAGTCTCCTCTTTGCTTTCGGGAATGACCTGTACCTTTATATACACGGTGTGCGAACTATTTATTTCACTTCTTTAGAACACCGCAAGAAAAAGAAATGTGATACATGCCAAGAAATTACGCCGAGAAGGATTGCTCATCTCCCTTTTTGGGATTTGGAGAACCCATGAACATACTTTTGACGGTTCCGGTAAACGCCGAGGTCACGTCGTGTAATACTTTGTCCGCGACTTTCTCAAGTTTCCGCAGATCTTTCAAAGTGAGATGCCCTCCGCCCCGCATATACGTGTGCGCGAGCTCTTTCGCAACATTCTCCCGTACTCGCTCTCCGTTTTTGTCATGGAGAGACCTGCCGTCGCGTGTTTTTCCTGTCTTCGCGATATATTCCTGCTCCGACGAAGAAAGGTCCGAGAGCTCGTCAAAGGCAGGCTCGTGCATATCCGCGAATTCAAGACGACGTTTCTCCTCCTCGAGCCGTTTCCTTGCCGCTTCAAGCTGTGTAAGCGTACTGCCTGTTTCGTGCGGCACGTCAAGGCCCGCCCGTACGTTTCCCAATGCGGTTTCTTCTTCCTTCTTCCGCGCGATGCGCTTGTCAAGCTCCGCTATATTTGCGTTTACCTCATGCAGTTCTTGAGGAACGTGCATTTCCTCATTCTCATCGCGAGGAGTGTCAAGATCCGCCAAAAAGGCCTGCGTATCACGTAGCTGGTCTTCCGGATCCGGCGCGAACGGGCCGGTCGCTATCCGCCGCGCCGGCATCTCTTCCGTTTCCTCATCCGCCGTGCCCCTTGGGGCGTTGGAGAATTGTTCCATGTGCATATCAGAATGATACAACTTATATATGTTTTTGTGAAGCCCCATGGGTGTCACCCTCGCGATTACAAGACGGAGTTTTCGTCGCTTGCCGAAGGGGAGCAACGGGAGCGCGTAGCTTCTACCCAACTCCCCGCTCCCACTCGCGCCGCTCCACCGCCTCCTCATCCAGTCCGAAATGGTGCGCGACTTCGTGCCAGACGGTGTCACTAACAATTCGTCTAACCTCTTCCCTAAACACGTCTCTTGACGTCTCGGGCGAGTCCTGGTCTTCCAATGCTTTAGCTTCAATCGGTCGTTTGAATATCCAGATACGGTCCGGAAGTGCAAGATTGCCGTACTCTACGCCGCGAGCAGTATGCGGAATACCCTCATAGAGCCCGAGGAGCGTATCGCCCTCCGGAATGCCGTTCTCGCGGAGTTGCTCCAGGGTCGGTGCTTCATCGACAAGGAACGCGACGTTGTCTATCAGATGACGAAAACGCTCGGGAATGGCCACGACTCCCTCGGAAACGAATGTTTCGAACTCCTTCTGCGAGACTTCGAACATGATACACAAACCGGCTCCACCGTCTGGCGGAGCCGTACCCATGCTATCGGTAGCGCCGCGAGACTTTCTTGCCCGCCTTCTTGCGCTGCTTCTTCTTTGCGTGTTTCTCTTTCTTGTTCATCTCGTAGAGAGATTTTACTTTGCTAAATCCTTCGACGCTTTTTGTAGAAATAATCCATCAATCTTCTTTGGAGCAATCGTCGACTCTGCGGTATTTTTAGATAACCTTCACGGAGACGTGCATCTGATGTTTCCATGTACGATTACAGTATATCACATTCCATGGACAATATCTTCTCGTCGAAGGATATAACCCTTGAGTATGTTCTGCTAGATGTACCTGAACTCTTTTGACGGTACAACCAGTGTACGGTCCACCATTTTGCTCGCTTTCGAGCACATACCCGCAGAACATAGTCGCTATAATCTACCACACCGCCACTATCACGCACAGGATAATGAGCGTAAGGAGATGATAACCGTTGTTGGGGAGCCACAACTTCCAGCTCTTCCCCTCGAAGAGGACCGACCCGAGAGTTACCGGCGCGATGCAGCCTAGCCAGTTCCAGAACCCCGACATGAGGCCTGCCGATACGCCAAATACATTGAGATACGCCGCTGCGAATACGAGTGTATGCGCAAGCACATAGGCCATGACGAGCGAACCCACGAACATCAGGGTTTAGCTCTTCGCCATGCTCTTCTTGCGGCCCTCTGCCACTTCCGTTCGCTCCAGCCCATAAGCTGCACCCAATAATTGAATTGCCAAAGACGGTCCGTACCAAACGAAACCGATAACCATGCTGGCCACAGTGGCGACGAGCACGGTGAGATCATTGATGGGAACAACCGGAATTGAAAACGACTCGTATTACTTGTAAAGGGCTATTGTAGCACAAAAAATCCGGCACAGCTTCCGCTATGCCGTTTGTGGTGTGGAGTGTTGGATGCGGCTATTTCAGAAGCCACAGGACCGCCCAGATGAGCGCAAAGAGGAACATGAGACATCCGGCTCTGTAGCCGATGGCTTCCCATTTTGTCCGTTCTCGCGCCATATGCGTGACCTCATCTAAGTTGTACGGCGCAGATCGTCTCGTCGGCAGGAACTTGGTTTTCTTCGGGTTCGGGAGGACGCAGCTGCTCAGGAGAAGTTCGCGAATCGTCCTATAGTCCTCGTTGCTGTGACGCCCTTTTTTGTGAAGCAGAGAATCGAGATACCGCTGGTCGTCAGCCAGCGTAGTTTCCGCGACCGCTGCGCGCTCAGCCGTCCCACCGGAGCCCAATTCGACTGCCGCTTTTGCGCTGCCAGTGACATCGCGGAACATGGAGTCAGCAGGCAGTTCAAAACAATCCGTGCGGACTTTGTCGCAGAGCGTCGCGATGATGACGCCGCCGACTGCCTTTTTGGCTGCTCCGACATTGAGGCCGGGTGCGAAGAGCGAATGTACCGTGACCTGCCAGTTTTTATCCGGCGACCATTCGGCGCTCCAGTGGAATTGCTTCCCGAGTTTCCGAATGCTGCAGGTATAGATGTTGGTTCTCACTTTCCCGTGCGCGGTTCGCTGTTTGGGGTTTACGGACAAGATTTCGAGAGACACGACGTGCACCTGTGTGGTCACGTCCCGATTGAGAGTGTATTTTCTGAGCATAGCCTATGTAGAGTTCAACTACCATGGTCGTATAACCGGACTCAACGTAGCAAGGGAAAGCTCTGTCGTCAATTCACCCTATGAATTTCCCGGCCTGGATATCCCAGAGCTTGCGGTAGATGCCGTCTTTTTGCAGAAGCTCTTCGTGTGTGCCTTCGGCCACAATCGCGCCGTCGTCTATGACGATAATCCGGTCCATTTCCTTGATGGTGGAGAGCCGGTGCGCTATCGCAATCACCGTTTTCTCGCGCATGAGCTCGTGGAGCGCTTCCTGAATGAGGGCTTCGGACTCGGAATCAAGCGAGGAGGTCGCCTCGTCCAGCACGAGTATCGGCGCGTTCTTGAGTATCGCCCGCGCGATGGCGACCCGCTGGCGTTCGCCGCCCGAGAGTTTGACCCCGCGTTCTCCCACGTACGTCTCGTAGCCTTTCGGAAACGCGGAAATAAATTCGTGGCAGTGCGCGCGCTTTGCCGCCGCGATGACCTCCGCGTCGCTCGCGTCGCGTCTCCCGTACAGTATGTTTTCCCGAAGCGTCCGGTGGAAGAGGACGGGCTCTTGGGGAACGAGCGCGATGGCGTTCCACAAACTTTCTTGCGTCACTTCAGCGATATTCTGCCCGGCAATGGAAATCCTGCCTTCGGCAATGTCGTAGAAGCGAAGAAGGAGCCGTGTAACGGTGGTCTTCCCCGTGCCCGACGAGCCGACGAATGCCACTTTCTCGCGCGGCGCGACCGCAAGCGAGAAGTCCTTGAGCACGGCTCGGATTTCGTGGAACGCGAAGGTAACGCGGTCAAACGAAATGTCCCCGCGCGAAACGGCGAGCGTTTTCGCATTCGGCACATCCTTAATCTCAAGCGGCCTATCCAAAATCTCCACCATTTCGCCCGCATCGGCGAACGATTCAAAGAGCCGTTTCAACACGCGCTCAAATTCATCAATCCGGCTGAAAATGCCCGTAAGATAGAGCTGTATCAGCACAAAGTCGCCAACCGTAAGCACACCCTTCTGCCAAAGGAAAATACCCACGGCGATCATACCGACCTCCGTGACAAACATAATGAAGCCTTGTACCCCGCCAATGAATTCGTGAAGTCCCCACGCGACGACGCGGGATTTTCGAAGAAGATTGTTTATCTGACCGAATAGCGCGACCTCAAACGAATGTCCGCTAAAGAGCTTAATGGTCGTGGAATTCCCGATGGCGTCCGCGAGCCTGCCCGTCGCCTCCGAATCGCGGTCGTTGCGGATAACTTCATATTTCTGTTTCCAGAGCCCCACGGCGATATTAAATCCGAAGAAAAACGCGATATTGACGAAAAGCGTCACGCCAAGGAGGGGATCGCGCTCCGAGAGCACGTACAAGCTTCCCGCGATGGTAAGCGCGCTTGGCAAGAGCTGAAACAAAACCTGGTCGGCAATCGTTTCAAACGAAGTGACAAATTTGTTCACGCGGCGCACGAGCGCTCCCGCAAAATTGTCGGCAAAGAAGCGGTACGAATGCCGCATAAGGCGGTCAAATGTCATCATCGCGAGGTCGGACATCACGCGCGATTCAAAACGGACCATAAGCGCGCCGCGCACTCTGCGCGAAATCCACGCAATGCCTTTCACTGCGGCGATACCGGTGAGAATAACGAGGAGCGCGCGTACGGCCTCCTCGGTGGGGCCGGAGGCGGCAATCGCGGTGTCAATCAGCCGTTTGTAGAAAAGCGGGGCAAGCGTCTGCGCGCCGATGAGCGTCGTGACGCTCGCGACCACACCGATGAGCGTCCACGGGTATATCAGGGCGTGCCGCGAGAATATCTGCGATATCCGCAGAATCATTCCTTTGTGCATTGCTTTTTTCGGTTGTCGGTTTATACCATGTTTACTCCTCTAGCGCGTCGCGGTGGAAAGGACGGGAGAAATGTCGGAATCCACGACGGTGAAATCAAGCCGCCCGATGATTTGGCCGCGCGGCGTTTCCACGTTGACGCGCCACCTCCCCGCCGTGATGTTCTCCTTCGCCGAATAGCCGCGGAACCCCGCCGCGCGCCCGCCGGAAACAATGAACGAGATGGTACTCGCCGTTTCCCACGTCCTTTCGCTTTCGTTGAAACGCATCCACCGGTGCACGACGGACGTGTCCAGTCGTGTCGGCGCGTAAACGGAACTGAAGACATACACCGGTGTATCTCCTGTTCTATGAAATACCGAAGCTGTTTTCTCTCCGAACTCGTACCACGGCGCTTTCTCAAATCCGAGAACGTATTCCCCGCTTTTGGCGCGCGAGAGACTGTGGTACACGCCGATGTCTTTCAGCGAGAGCGGAATTGGCGGAATCATATTGCTCCAGTACAGAACGTTAAAGGTGACGAGCAGGATGCCGACAATGGGTAAAAGAAATCGTTTGCTTTCCTCCACTTCTTCACGCGCGACAAGTCGGAGTATGCGAAGCGAAAGCCAGAAGAGAACAAGCGCGAGACATCCGCTCAAAATAAAAATACCGTCGCCAATGCCGCCAAGGATGACGGGAAGCACGAGCACCGAATAGGAAAACAAAATCGCGAAAAAGACGGACATTTGGAACGTGAATCGCTCGTACTGCTTCCTAAAAAGCTCGTTGGCCACGAAGAAGGCGCCAAGCACAAGGAGAAAGGGCAAACTCGCGACAACTGCCCCGCTCCGTGAGAAGAAGACGATAAAAATGCTGAATAGCCCGCCGAGCGCAAATTGCATGGCGAATTCTATAAACGGGACGACGCGGAGCGGCGAGCGATCTTTTTTGAGGCGGGTACGATGCGCGTTGATGAGCACGATGCAGGTGAACGCGATGATGAGGTACGCGAGGATGAGTATCTGGTCGCGCAGGCGGTCAATCTCCGTGAGCATGAAGTTATCCCACAGGAATCCGCCGACGAACGCGATGAGCGAGAGCCGCCGTTCGTTCCGCTTCCAAAAAGATGCCACGCGCGAAAACATACAGGAGTATTATACACGGCAAAAAGACAGACTGCTTATCTCCCGCGCAGTGCTTTCAAGAGTTCCTCGCGGATACAGTCCGCGCCGAGCTTGGTGTGAAGCTTTTTGAATACCGCCCCGAGGAGGAACATCAGCGTCTTCTCGTTACCCCCGCGGAAATCGGCAACAGCTTTCGCATTCTCCTGTATGACCGCCGCGACCGCCTCCGTCACTTTTTCCCGCGACGGAGCAGCCACCGCTCTTTGGGAGTGGTAGTGTTTTTGTATGTCAGCAACCGGCGCTGTGTGTGTGAAAGCGGTCTTTTTATTCACAACGTCCTTTACGAAATCGGCAACGGGTACCGATTCTTTTTTGAGCGCGGAGAAAAGCGCTTCCCACTTTTCAGCCTCCCCGCGGTCATCACTCAACATCGCGCCGTACCGCTCCTCTATGCCGTACTCTTGTTTCCATCGCGCTACCTTGGCATCGGGAAGTTCGGGAATGGCAGCCTGCAACCGCGCAAGAAGCGCTTCCGAAAGCTCAATCGGCGGAATATCGGGGTCGGGGAAATAGCGATAATCGTCGGCATTTTCCTTGCTTCGCTGCAGTACCGTCTCGCCCGTCGCTTCGTGCCACCCACGCGTTTCCTGCGTTGGCTGCGTACCAGTCTCCAAGAGCGCCGTTTGGCGCTTGATTTCAAACAAAACGGCCTTCTCCATAAAGCTGAAGGAGTTGATGTTTTTCAGTTCCACCTTGTAGGAAGGAAGCGCTGTTTCCCCTTCCTTGCGGAGCGAAACGCTCGCTTCAAGGCGCATATTCCCTCGCTCCAAATCGGCATCCGAAATGCCGAGGTATAAAATAACCGCGCGGAGTCTTTTCCCAAACTCTTTTGCCTGCGGCGCGGAGTGAATATCCGGTTCAGTGACGAGCTCCATAAGCGGCACGCCGCTCCGGTTGAAGTCAATCCGGCTCTCCTCCCCTTTCCGCTTCGCGTGCAAAAGTTTCGCCGTGTCTTCCTCAAGGTGAATTCTTCTAAGACGCACGAGACCCTCGCTCGTGTGAAGCGCGCTCCCGTAACAGAACGGCAGTTCGTACTGAGTGATTTGATAGCCCTTCGGCAGGTCGGGATAGCGGTAATGCTTGCGGTCAAATTTGGAGTGGCGGTTAATGGAACAACCGAGTGCGAGACCGAGGAGTACCGTAGATTCAATCGCCTTTTTGTTCGGAACGGGGAGCGCGCCTGGCATGCCAAGACACACCGGACAGACGTGGCTGTTTGGCGTATCCGCACCGAACGGGTCGTTCTTGCAGCCGCAAAACATCTTGGAACGGGTATTGAGTTCCACATGGATTTCCAAACCTATGACTGGTGTATATTTACTCATGACTGAATGACTAATGACTGATAACTGAATGACAAAATGACGGGAAGATTCCGAAGGAATGGGTGATTCGGTTATTCAGTTATGGGTTATCCGTTAGAGAGCCGGTTCTTTCTTATGCCACTTGGTTGCTCTCTGATAGGCCGCTCCTGCCGCGAGTAACGACTCCTCGTCAAACTTCTTGCCGATAAGCTGGACACCGATCGGGAGATTGTCATCTGAAAATCCTGCCGGCAGGGCGAGGCTCGGAAGTCCCGTTAGGTTTACCGGCACGGTGAAAATATCCGCAAGGTACATTTTTACGGGGTCTTCGGTGAGGGCTCCGAGTTTGTACGGCACGTCGGGCATGGTGGGACCAAGGAGCATATCGCAGGAACTCCAGAGCGCGTCAAACTCGCGGATAAGCAGTGTCCGTCCTTTGGTGGCTCGCGTATACAACTCATCGTGATATCCAGCCTTCAGAGCGTAGGTGCCGACGACGATACGGCGCATCGTTTCTTCGGTGAAGCGCTCGCGCCCATTTCCGAACCGCACGCCATCGTAGCGATTCAAGTTTGAACTGGTCTCGCTCGTCGCGATGAGATAATAAATCGGGACGGCGAACGAGAGCGAGGGGATGCTGACAGAAATGATAGTCGCGCCGAGCGAGGTATATGTCCGTATGGCTTCGTCCACCGCGCGCCGGACTTCGCCACTCAATTCTTCCGCGAGGAACTCCTTCGGAACGCCGATGCGCGTGCCGGCGAGCGGCTTTTCAAGGAGCCTGTGGTAGGCGTGGACTTCGCGGCGCGAACTTGTCGCGTCCCTCGGGTCGGCGCCGGCAACCGCGGCAAGCACGAGTGCGAGGTCCTCCGCGCTCTTCGCCATCGGTCCCACCGTATCAAGCGACGACGCGTACGCGATGGCGCCGTAGCGGGACAGGCGCCCGTACGTCACTTTGAGGCCGGTAACATTGCACATGCTCGCGGGGGCACGGATAGAGCCGCCTGTGTCTTCGCCAATGGCGAACGCCGCCATGCGCGCCGCGACCGCGGCGGCCGAGCCTCCCGAGGAGCCACCCGCGACTCGCCCCAAATTCCACGGATTTCTTACCGCGCCGTAGTCGGTATTTTCGCTCGTACTGCCGTGTCCCCACGCGTCCATATTGTTTTTCCCGATGAGAATCGCTCCGCCCGCGAGGAGCCGCTCCGCCACGGTCGCCGAATACGGCGGAATGAAGGTATCAAGCACCGCGCTTCCCGCGGTGGTCCGGAGGTCTTTCGTAACGTACGCGTCTTTCAGGCAGAATGGAATGCCGGAAAGCGGGCCGCGGGATGGCGAGTTGTCGGCCGCGTCCGCGTCGCGGAGCGCGTCCTTCTTTTCGCGCACGGTGATGAAGGCAGAGAGCGCGTTGTTGTGCTTTTCTATGGAAACGTACGCCTCTTCAACGAGCTCGCGCGCGGAAATCTCTTTTGACGAGAGGAGCGTTTGCAGTTCGGCAATGGTGCGATCTAAAAGCATGGTGGTTACTTGTGCTTAAGCACCGCCGGCACGACAAAGTAGCCCTCCGCGTGCGTGCCGTTTTGAAACACTTCTTTCTGCGACAGCGACTCGGTAACCGTGTCCTCTCTCCACACGTTGCTTTCTTCAGTGAGCCGCGCCGTTTCAGGCACGGTTTCTACCGGAAGTTTCTTGATTTCCTCCATATACGCGACGATAGCGGTGATTCCCTTCGCGAACCCCGCAAGCTTTTCGGGAGGAACATGAAGCCCCGCGAGTCGCGCGACCTCTTGTACTTCTTCGGGAGTGATAGAACGCATAGATATAGAGAATAGCAAAAACAGGCGTGATTTACGAGCCCGCGCGTGAGTGCGCCTTTCTTAGCTTCCCCGCCCACGCCAAGGCTTCTGCCTCCTTTGAAACTACGGCAGACAGGTCGGCGTGTAGGCAACGTTACACTTTCAACTGAAGACTTTTACCTTCTCCCCCTACCCCAGCGCCTGCCTAAGGACCGCCGCTTCCTCTATTTCCTTTGTAAATGGCTTCCCCTTTTTCAGCGCCGCGATTATTTTCCCCGAGAGCGCGACGTGACGTTTTTCTTCTTTCATTCTCGGCCCCAGCTGCTCGCCAAGGTAATCCTCAATGAGTGCCACTTCTTTCGCGATGTAGCCAAGCCCGAGCTCAACCAAACCTTCTTTGCGCAAAAATCTGCCCGCTCGGATAAGCGACGGCCGGAGTGTTTTATAGAGCGCGTCAACCGTGTGCAACTGTTCTTCTTTCCGCGCGCGCTCTATGCCACGCCCCACGCCAAACAATTCCGGCGGAACACCGAGTGAGTAACACGCGGCGGTAAAACCGATGGCGCGCGGAAGGCGGAGGCTCCCCACCCCACGCGAGTAGCCGAAAAGTCCGATGTGCTGCATGCGCTCTCGGCGCGGAGGAATATGCTCCGCCACGCGCTGGATGAATGGCGCCGCTTCCTGCACCGCTTTTCGATACGGCTTTTCAAACCAAGGAATGATCCGCTCAATATCCCTGCCCGTTTCTTCGGAAAGTATCGCGGTTTTCGTGGTCGGAGCCTTGCGGATGATATGGCGCACTCCTTTCTTCACGACGCCGAACGGATAGTCGTAGCGGAACGCGGATTGGATGACGAAGGTCCGCACACCCGCGAATTCGTCCAGAAATGCATCGGCTGTTTCGGGCGTGAGTCCGCCGCGGAATGGAAGCGAGCCGGGGGCAATAATCGGAAATGTCGGGACGCCCTTTTGTTTGCTGAACTTCGCGTATTCGGAAAGCGCCCACTTCACCGCGAGCGTCGTCGCCACAATGCCTGAATTAAGGGCGGGGTCGGAGCGCGCGCAAAACGGGCGGATGTACGGAGGGAGACGCTTGAACTGCTTTTCGTACCCCGCGAGATAATCCGCGAGTATCCTTCCCGACTTAAAAATAGTTTCCACCCGTTCAAAGAGCGGGATGACTTCCAGCGGCCGCGCGCCGTTCGCCTTTTGGCCGAACGAATACTCGGCAGCCTTTGAAAATCGTTCAAAACTTCTGTGGAGCGTGAGGAGTTCGCCCGCGGTTTCGGTCATCGGAAGTATCACTTCAAACAGCGGCGACGACGGGAGCCCCGCGCCTTGCGCCGCTTCGCGCGCGGAGAGAATGACCATAAACGCTCTGCCGAGCCGGTAACCGGACTCTACGCGCGGATTCGGGACGCGAAAGGTCAGAAATACTTTCTCGCCGAGCGGATGCGTTTTGAAAAACGCGAGATGCTCGCTAAGGAGGCGCTCCATCACCGCTTCATCCACCAATTTTCCTTCCCAGTCCCACATGACCTCCTCGGCGCCGAGGTCCTGCATCATAAGGAAGCATTCGTGGAGCTCGTCGCGCGTTTCTACAAGCGGTTTTGTGTGCCAGTAGGGTTTCCCCGCGTGGTCGGGGTGTTGTGAGAACATCACGCTCGGTATGTTTCGTTTGGTCTTCATGTCTTTTTCGTACTTCGTAAAGTGTGCGTAGTTCATATGGTAAAAAAAAATGACCCTCTGTGGGGCCTTTTATGACATATGCGCGACAAAAGGGCCCTTAGAGAGATTGGCTAACATCCTGATTATTATTGTAGCTTCGGCCCGCTTTCATTACATAAGAGTATACCTCATATCAACTTTTTTGCAAAGTTGGCGTGAAATATGATGTTATTACTTCACCTCCCTTTTCTAGCGTAAGACTTTGAGCGGGCCGGCAATCTTCCAGCGTTAAACTTAAAAACTATCCGGCTGTCGCGGAATATCCTCCCCTTCACATAAGTACGGTCGTAAATTATGTGGCAATCTGCGAGATTATGTCTTGAGGAATGGTCTTCCAGTTGTCCACACCTCGGCGCGTGTAAAGAGTATATACTTAAGGATAGCGTTTTAGCAATAATCTATGCTTCCAAATGGAGAGTGGCGCAGCGGGGCGTTACATATCGCAGGTCGCCTCAAATGAGCCTGCGTGGGACTAGAGTGGGTGTCTCCCATTCGCATGCGCCATTCGTTAAGCGTATCTACCATGACCACAAAAAAGACTCTCTTTGTTTTTGGCGTGCTCGTCGTACTCGCCGTCGCCTTTTCAGTTTGGAATAAGAATGAATTGCGCGAGATTCCTGAAGGTAACCTTCTTCCGCCCGTAGAAACAAATATACCGTCGGTTCCCAGCACCGCGGCGAAAACAGTTAAGCCGGTCTCTGCGACGCCGAAAGCGCCTGCCGCAGGAGCTCCCGCCTCTCCCCTGCCGACTCGGGTGCTTGAAAACGGGCAGTATGTCACCATCATTAATCTCACGAGTAGGGGCTTCGTCCCGCAGGCGGTATCCATCAGCCGCGGCGAAAGCGTACGGTTTGTTAATAAGTCGGGAAGCGCCATGCGTATTCTTTCTTCCACGGAGTATCTCGGTCTTGACCAGCAGCAAAGCGTTGGAATGAACGGCACCTATGAACTCTCCTTCCCCCGCGTCGGCACATGGACCTTCAACAACGGTAGGAATCAAGACGTCATCGGTATCGTGCATGTGAAGTAGCACAGAACGCATCTGAAAAAGCCACACAACACCCCGCCTCGCGCCGGGGTGTTTTAGAGTTGACAATGGTACGCATTTGATGTAGAAATGACACCCTATGAAGATCTTTGGAAATTATGCTCCCCAATTCCGCAACCAAAAACCGCAGATTGACCCAGTCGCTTTCACGCAGGCAAACTGGCCGTTATTATGCCAGCTTGTGAAGTTTGAGCGTCCGCCTTTCCTAGAGGTGGTGGAAGGGACAGAAAATCGTAACTTGGAAAGATCCTTTCCCATGCTCTACTTTCCGGACAGTAACACAGTCATGGTGTACCGAAAAGACCTGCAGTCCGACTTCCTTGTCGCTGTGCTTGGTGGAAACGCGATTCCGTTCCTGTGGGGACATCTGGTCACTATGGCTCGGTACGCCTTGCGTATGCAGGGAATTATCCCTCCAAACGAGTGGATTGACATGGGAACCGTGAAGACATTCGGCTGGCCCGATGCCGTGATACAAAGTCGCTTTCCCTCGCAAAGATTCGCTTCTGATGGTTCGGGGCCCGAAACGGCAGACGATAACGCGGCGATTCAAATCGCGATTATGGGGTATATAATCAACTGCGGGGCAAATGACTTGAGTGAAGGGCGAATCGCCTCTATCCTTTTGGCGCGGAAATCAACAATTGACCGAACCGCTTTCAGGCTGGAGAGGAAGAAGGGATAGAGTCTCCGACATCGGAAACAGCCTTTGCCCACGAATGACCTGACAGCGCGCCTGCCCGCAGACGCGCTGTTTTCTTTGACTAGCGAGCATCTAATGCTCACATTGCCTCACGTTTTCTTTCACCCGCAAACAACCGCTCACCGATGCGGGCAACCGGCGAAACAACACGGGCGGCGCATACCACTTTTTAATTTTGAGACAGCTTCCTTTATGCGGATGCCCCTCGTTTCCGCTTTCTTTCCGGAGGTGACCCAACAAATCCACTCGTTCCGCGCGAGCGATGTGAGATTCTCCCATACGCCGTGCGCAATCTTTTCCGAACCGATGGCCTTTTTGAAATCTTTAGGCAGTGTATGCATAGAGGCAGTCTATCCAACTGCTACCGTCTTGCATCATTCCACTGCCTCACTCACCGCCTCCTTATCCCGTTATTTTGCAAAATAACGGGATAAGGAGGCGGAGACATAGAGCCGCACCAACCCCGGCTGTGATGGGCATTTGAGGACGCGGCGCTAAAAAAAGAGGCATCCGGTTGGATGCGCTCGTAGGTGCGGCCTGTGCGTGTCACGCGGGATTACCCGCGCACATGTCAGTACGACCGGAAATATCAATGATGAACGGCGTGGCTCCTGATTCCGCGCGTTCAACCAAATCCTTGAGTGCCCCGCAGCTACCCGGCGGAAGAACCGTAAGCGAAGCCGAGCACGCGGACATCTCGGAGTACCCAAGTCTGCGGAGAACTTCCTCCGCCCTTGCGGCCACAAACACGGCCGTGTTCTCGTCAAACGTGGGAGCGTTTCGTGCCGCGAACGCCGCCTGCAGAGGGCTTAGTTTAAGGAGCAAAATCGGAAGCGATCGCTGAACCGGTTTCTTCGGAGTGAGGAAAATGGGAAAGTACAGTGTCGCGCTCATAAAACCGGAAGTAGTCTGCACTGCTTTCGTCTCGCTGGCAAGGGCCTTACTCACCTTCGCGCACCTGCGGAACAGTTTTTGCTCCCCGGGTAGGAGTTTCTCGGCTTACAGCCGCAGTACCCGTTTCCGATTCGTTTATCCGCCTGCGGCGGACTCACGAATAAAGGAGGAGGCTCCGAATCCTACCGCGCGAGCAAAGCAGTTTGCTCGCTCGGGGAGCTTAAAAGATCAAAGACCGCTTTTGGCGGTCTTTGATTTCTACAAGCTCCATACCCGGAACGAAATCCGAACTCTTTTTCGCGAAAATCCGAACGCTGAATTTTGAAAGACTTTTGCGCTCGGGCGGCCAAAAAGGAAGGGGGTTGGGGGAAAGCCTGCCTGCCGGCAGGCAAGGAATTCTTGCCCGCCCTCGCTTCTTGTCCTGAGCGAAGTCGAAGGGTTCCGCCGCCGCCGAATTTCCGGCCCCGCCACTGCGGGGCGCGCCGTCTATTTAACGTGCAATAAACATTCGCAGGGTTTTTG
>Ga0194128_10000605_pt1 | contig 64892 bp, 63 predicted proteins | sample TA2KigCa65mmetaG_FD_148650 | JGI IMG/M metagenome (GOLD analysis project Ga0194128, IMG submission 148650) | Freshwater microbial communities from Lake Tanganyika, Tanzania - TA2015037 Kigoma Deep Cast 65m | ecosystem: Environmental > Aquatic > Freshwater > Lake | place: Tanzania: Lake...
TTGTATTAAAAACTAAACATAACCCAATTTTTTCAATTCATCTTCTATACACACAGAATCAGTTACGTTTGTATCTACATTTACTGAATTATTTTGTAATATGGTCTGTAAAGTGGTTTCCATTTCCTTGACAACATGTTTATGTGTATCTGCAATGTTATTGTCTTCATAGGGATCATTTATCAGATCATACAAATGGATTCGTTTTGTTGGATCGTGTTTATCTCTAAAGTATTTGTAATGTGATGTTCGTAAACCAACAACATCATTTGATTTTACTTGAATCATAGGACTACTCTCCATATATGCAGGCAATTCGTCCATTTGTTCACCATCAATTAATGGTTTGAGACTTGTACCATCAATATCGGTTTCATGTGATATATCAGCTATATCAGCTATTGTTGGGAGAATGTCAACAGATCTGACTTGTTGAGAGATTATTTTCTTATTTTTTATTTCATAACCGATAAAAAGTAATGGTATTCTAATAAGTTCATCAAACAACACATGCTCAATATTAAATCTTCCCGCAAGAATGGCTCGCTTCTGATGAGGTTTTAATTCTAAATTTTCAATTTTTTTTAATTTAGAATTTTTGCGTATGTTTTCTAATGAAAAAAATGCTCTTTTTTTAAGCGGCTCTAGGAATTTTGGGGTTTTACTTGCAAGTTTTGCTATAACTGCTTGAGTACGTCCGTTAACCTCAAAATTAATTTGTTTATTACCAACAGACATGGATTGAATATATGATCCATGATCTGCACTTATTACAAGTAGAGTATTATCAACGTCAATGTGCTCAAAGATTTTTCCTATCCAAACATCTACTGCAGATAAAGTTTTTTCATAATCACTTTCGCCATACTTTTTATCATTAAATCCAGTTGGAACAATGATTGGAAAATGCAAGTTATATGGATGTACATAAAAAAACCAAGGCTGTCTCATTTGATTTGATTTTAGTTTTTTAATAATTTTTTCTCCTAAATCGGAGCAGACATCTGGTTGAAAAATATATGATTCATCATTATTTTCAAATATTGGGAAAATACCTATTCGTGATGCAGATACTGGCAGATATGCATAGAAATGATATCCATCTTTTTTAAAAATATCAAAATAAGTTACGGTGTTTTCATTTAATTTATTAAATCTAGATGTAAATATGCCTGTTTTAAATGGATATTTGCCAGTGAACATAGCTGTCCAAGAAAGTATTGTAGCATCAGCAGAGCTTATTGCTTGTTCAAAATAAACTCCTTTTTGAAGTAATGAATCAATGTTTGGTGTTATGGAAGTTTTATTTTGTCCATAAAATTTATCGGCCCTTAATGCATCTATTACTAGAAAGAAAATATTTGGTTTCATTGTATTAAAAACTAAACATAACCCAATTTTTTCAATTCATCTTCTATACACACAGAATCAGTTACGTTTGTATCTACATTTACTGAATTATTTTGTAATATGGTCTGTAAAGTGGTTTCCATTTCCTTGACAACATGTTTATGTGTATCTGCAATGTTATTGTCTTCATAGGGATCATTTATCAGATCATACAAATGGATTCGTTTTGTTGGATCGTGTTTATCTCTAAAGTATTTGTAATGTGATGTTCGTAAACCAACAACATCATTTGATTTTACTTGAATCATAGGACTACTCTCCATATATGCAGGCAATTCGTCCATTTGTTCACCATCAATTAATGGTTTGAGACTTGTACCATCAATATCGGTTTCATGTGATATATCAGCTATATCAGCTATTGTTGGGAGAATGTCAACAGATCTGACTTGTTGAGAGATTATTTTCTTATTTTTTATTTCATAACCGATAAAAAGTAATGGTATTCTAATAAGTTCATCAAACAACACATGCTCAATATTAAATCTTCCCGCAAGAATGGCTCGCTTCTGATGAGGTTTTAATTCTAAATTTTCAATTTTTTTTAATTTAGAATTTTTGCGTATGTTTTCTAATGAAAAAAATGCTCTTTTTTTAAGCGGCTCTAGGAATTTTGGGGTTTTACTTGCAAGTTTTGCTATAACTGCTTGAGTACGTCCGTTAACCTCAAAATTAATTTGTTTATTACCAACAGACATGGATTGAATATATGATCCATGATCTGCACTTATTACAAGTAGAGTATTATCAACGTCAATGTGCTCAAAGATTTTTCCTATCCAAACATCTACTGCAGATAAAGTTTTTTCATAATCACTTTCGCCATACTTTTTATCATTAAATCCAGTTGGAACAATGATTGGAAAATGCAAGTTATATGGATGTACATAAAAAAACCAAGGCTGTCTCATTTGATTTGATTTTAGTTTTTTAATAATTTTTTCTCCTAAATCGGAGCAGACATCTGGTTGAAAAATATATGATTCATCATTATTTTCAAATATTGGGAAAATACCTATTCGTGATGCAGATACTGGCAGATATGCATAGAAATGATATCCATCTTTTTTAAAAATATCAAAATAAGTTACGGTGTTTTCATTTAATTTATTAAATCTAGATGTAAATATGCCTGTTTTAAATGGATATTTGCCAGTGAACATAGCTGTCCAAGAAAGTATTGTAGCATCAGCAGAGCTTATTGCTTGTTCAAAATAAACTCCTTTTTGAAGTAATGAATCAATGTTTGGTGTTATGGAAGTTTTATTTTGTCCATAAAATTTATCGGCCCTTAATGCATCTATTACTAGAAAGAAAATATTTGGTTTCATTGTATAATGCTCTTAAATATCTGATACATTTCTATTTTATCGTAATAAATGCTTGACATAATTGAGTTATTAGTATATATCGTAATTACATTTTGTATAGCAGAAATATTACTGTGGTTAGCGGTTCGATTTACAAATAAAAGATTTCAATGGTTAATTACAAAAAAAGACAGTATCCCAAATTTATCTAAAGATGGATTAAACAAATTTATTCCAATTGGATATGAGCCAGAGTTAGGATGGGTTAGAAAGCCCAATACATCTCATACCGAGAGGGGCAGATATGGATTCACAGAGTGGCACATTAATGCAAAAGGAGCACGATTTAATCCTAAATATGAAGATAGCAAATCAACAGTTTCTTGTTATGGTGATTCTTTCACATTTTCACGCCAAGTAAATGATAATGAAACTTGGGAACATTATTTGTCAGAATTATTAAATACCAATGTATTGAATTTTGGTGTTGGGAATTATGGTGTAGATCAGACTTTATTACGTTTAAAACGTGAATATCCACAAAATAAAACACAAATTGTGATCATAGGAGTAGTTCCAGACACCATAAGTAGGATTATGAGTATATGGAAGCATTATTATGAATATGGAAATACCTTTGGTTTCAAACCTCGATTTGTGATTAAAAATGGAAAGTTAATGTTAATTAAAAATCCAATAGATACATCCAATAAATTTTTTGAATTTCAAAAATTTCTACCGTATATAAGAAAAAACGATTTTTTTTATAAGAATAAATTCCAAAAAGAACTCCTCAGGTTTCCATTTTTGTTTTATGTCTTGAAAAATCCTACTAGAAATTTAAAATTGATTTTTTGGATATTGATTATTCAGTTGTTAAAATATTTTCATAAAGATGTTTCTAAAATAGAATGGAATCCCATGAAAATAATTATGAGAATAAATTTACAATGGCGGGTAAAGCTTTACAACAATCCAGAAAGTATTTTTCTGTTTAAAAAGATTATAGAAGAGTTTGTAAAATATTCAAGGGAAAATAATTTTAAAGCAGTTTTTATTTTTTTGCCACAGAAGGACGATCTAATTTTTATAAAATCTCATTTTCATTATTATAAAAAATTTCTAAACGAGTTAGACGAAGTTGAGGGATTATATAATGTAGACATTACTTCAAATTTAATAAAATTGGATAATCTTGATGCGCTATATTCAGACGATAATGAGTATGGAGGACATCTATCTAGTAAAGGAAATCAACAAGTTGCCAGTTTAATTTATGAAAAACTGTTAGATTTTAATTTAATCCGTTAGTTTCGTTTTAATTTTATTTTCTTGTAGATAATATATGAGTCGATTTTTCATATACTGTGCAGATTTGTCATTTTCGTCAAAGATATTATTTTTCTCATCAGGATCATTTTTCAAGTCATAATATTCCCATGTTCTAGGTGTGTCATTATAGATTAATTTTTTTTTATTAATTTTAATACAAAAAACATTATGTTTATACGGAGACGGCCAAGGTCCGTAAAGCCCTCCCGTTTCTACAAATACTTCTCTATCACGTGCAAAAGGATTTTCTAAAAATTCTAATAGACTATTTCCTTGAATCATACAAGAATTACTAGATTTTGAATCTGCGATTTCAGTGATTGTTGGAAATATATCTATTGTTCTACACTGTTTATCAATTTGTTGTGCATTATAATTAGGAATTTTTATAATACAAAAAACATTAATTGTGTAATCATAAACATAAACACCATAGAATTTTTCACCCCTCTTTTCACCTACACTTGTTCCATGATCAGTGAAAAAAATCAGAATAGTTTTGTCATTTATTCCTGTTTCTTTAACAGTATTAATTATTGTTGTTACATAATCATTACAAAATGGCAAATAAGAGTTAAAACGATTATCGTTCTCTTTTATAGAATTAAAATATTCATCATCATTTGATTCTTGTTTAAATTTTTGGATAACTGCATCAACTAAATGTTTATGAGTTTCAGTAAAATGTAAAAATAGAAAAAATTTCTTTTTAGCTAATTTTCTTATTAATTCGCTATGTCTTTTTTTAAAATCAACCGTTTTTTCATCAAAAACATTTCTTTCATCAAATCCTGATGATGGTATTACTGAATCATCGATTATATCACAGCTTGTGTAATATCCACATTTTTGTAAGATCTGTGTAAGAGTAGTTATTTCATTTTTTTTAAATTTAAAAATATTATAATAGCCATTTACACCATTCCTTGATGGATACATGCCAGAAAAAACTGCATGAAGTGATGCAAAAGTATAAGGTGCTACTGTATTCATATTTGAGAAGTAAATGCTCTCATTTTTGAGAGTCTCTAATGTTGGACATAACTTTATCTTATCTTTCCTGAATCCATCTAGATTTATTAAAATTATATTATAATTCTTGAAATTCATATGATGTATGTTCTTTATTGATTGTTAGGTCTCCAGTTTAATTAATTCAGAAAGGCTGTTATCATCGTACATTTTATTATAAAGATCATAATCGTGTATTGAGTCTAATTCTAACCATCCATTTCTAACTGGAATTGCTCTAATTTTTAAATTTGATTTTATCATAGTTTGTAGCAAATCAGTCATATATGATTTATTAAATGGCAGGTTTGGGTTAAGAGGATTTAGTTTGATAGAATTTTTTTTTGCATTGTCATAAGTTTTTTTTAAATCTATGATACCATTATTTTGAAATTTCATCAACCCTATATATTGACCACATATATCATCTAAACTTGTAACTTTACGACCTATGTCTTGAATAAAACCCTCTTCATCGATAACTAGACTTTCTGCATCATCCAAAATATTTGTAAACCGCATTTTCCAATATTTCTTCCAATACAGATCAACTACTACTGTGATGTCATCAATAGATTCAATAAGTTTTTTCAGAATTGTGGATTCATAAATTATATCGCCATAGGAAATAATAACTGACCCAGAAAGTTTATTTCTCGCACAAAAAAGAGTTTCAACCATATTTGTTGTATTAAATTTTGGATTTTTGAAATAGGTAATACCTGGCAAATTTATAATTTCATTTTTATATCCTGTAACTACTGAGATATCAAAAATATCACATAAGTGAAAAATTTCTATTTGTCTTTGAAGTAAACTTTTCCCAAATAAATTCACCATACATTTTGGCCTGTCTTTTGTTAAATATCCAAGTCTTTTTCCTTCTCCTGCAGCCAGTATTATTGCTTTCAAAGTTTACTTTTCAAATAAAATGGATTATAAAGTGCATTTTTTACAATTAAATAACTAGCTGTGCTTGGTTCTCTTTCTGGATGCCACATTACACCTAGTATAGGAAGTTCTTTATGAAAGAAACCTTCAATAGTTTTATCATTGCTACAAACCGCAAATTTTTCAAGATTGTTTCCTATTGTATCGTCTGAAATTATATTATAATGGTATGAATTGACTTCTATTAATTTTGTATTGAGCATAGTTGAAAGAATAGGATTTAAAATTTCAATTAAATGTTTTTTGCCTACATGTTGAGAATCTGTAGTTTTCTGAATAGATCCACCAAAATAACTATTAATTAACTGCATACCTCTACACACGCCGAAAATTGGAATATTATGTTCAATACCAAAATTAATGATTTTTTTTTCTGTTTTATCTCGCTCGGGGTTGTCTCCAATGTTATCACCTCCAGATAAAATCAAACCATTGATTTGTATATTTTCAAGAAAAGAGAAAACATTTTCCAAGGTGTTTGGTATATAGATTGGAATTAGATTAGAACTTTCAAGAAATTTTGGCCAGTCTTGACTTAATGAGTCACGTTTCTCATTATAATTTGGTGCATTTGTTACTCTTAATGAAATTCCTATTCGTAATTTTTTCTTAGCGTTTAGCATCATATGATTATTTTATGTATCCTAAAGATTTTAGAACTTTACGTGCTTCAATCGATTCATCTTCTATAACGTTTTCAAGAATAAAGATTTCTTTATTTTGACAATCCAATAAAATTCTTGAAGCGTGTAAGAGTTTTTCATATATAATTTCACCACAACCTATAGCAGCTGGTAATCCTACTTCAGCACATCGTATAGCCATATGTGATGCAATACCACCATACTTTGTGATTAAACCGGCTGGATTTCTAGTAAATATCCAATCGTAACCTGGATCAGCATTTTCAATTAAGATGATTTTATTTTCAAGATGATGCATCTTTTCTTTAAACTCCTTTAAAATGATAACTTCAGTTTTTACTTTTTTGTTTGTAATAAAATTCGGTTTGGACTCATAGTACTCAATTAATTCAAAATCTTTCAATGAAAAAATTAATTGAGGAAGGACAAGTAAACTGTTAAGAGATTTTTCATTTTCTTCTTTTGATATTAATCTCCTCCATTTAGTTTGTATGTATGATTTATCTTTAGCCTTATCATGAAAAATATTTTTTATATCTAGATTAGCTATTTCGTTTCTTGAAAAACCTAACTGTTGACCAGCTTCTGAGATAAGTTCTAACGCGTCGCTCAAGTTTTTTGTAAATTCAAATTTTAATTTTTCACGCTTGATGATAGAATCTTTTACGAATGTAAAAAAATCAATATTATTAAATCGCAATCCATGAGTGGTTAAAACATATTTTAGATAGTTTTGTGGTAAATGTATTTTAGACTTTGATTTTTTGTGAAATCTAATGTCTGAAAAAAAATCATTCACCATATCATACCTTAATGCCGTTATATCGTAAGTGCCGGGTCGAAGATGGCCATATTTTTTAAGGAATTGCTTTCCTGTAATTTTATTTTTTGTGTAAGCACTTAAGTCTTCTTGTATCTCTGATAGTGGGGTAGTAATTGAATTCATAAAGTTATTTACGAAATGGTTTGTAACATAATTCATTTTTTCAGCACTATTAAGTAATATTGAAGCGATAAAGGCTATCCTTGCCATTGTTGAAAATGGTATTGTGCCTAACCTTTTGCAATCCATCAAAAGTTTTTCAGCAGAATTAATTAGAGTTGTATGAGTTTTTGTTATATTTTTTAGTTCAGATTTTATTTTCTCTCGGTTTTTAGATAATTTAGCAATTGAAATTTCACAGTTTTTTGATACTTGCAGGTACCCATCTATAACATTATTTGTAAAATCTAGTAAAGATTTTTTGATTTTTTGTACTTCGTTTTTAGAAAAACCGAATTCAAGTAATTCTTTTAATCTACTATCCAATGTTAAATCATAACAAGTAAAAAGAACTTCGAATTCAACTTTATCGTGTAGATATGGAAATTTTTTTAGTTTTTGAAAATAAAACCTTATTAATTTTTTTTTAAGCGAAGAATCTAATTTATTAGGTATAAGTGAATTGAAGCTTCCTCTGATATCGACATAGGGTTTATTACCAAATTTAGTCATTAGTGGATATGGAATCACATTACTGTATCCGATAATTGCTCTCCCTTTATGCCACACATATCTCATTATCAATAAATTGTATAATGAGTAGTCAAGTTTATTCGGATTATTGCCGATTATTTCAGCTGGATTCCAGTCGCTCATATCTGAAAAAATTGTATAATTTCCATGCACATGTTTTTTTTTATTCAAGTTTAAAAAATTCTTTTTTGCATTAGATATTCTCTTTTTGAGATCGTCATATCTATTTTCATAAATTATTGAAGTCATTGGTCTTACTTGAAAGATTATAACATATTTTTTAGTTATTCCAAACTCTATATCTAACGAATCATTTTGAAATACATTTTCAATTTCTTTTATTGATATTATTAGTTTTCTCCATTTTGATGGAATATGACATAAAGGAATTTTTTTAAATATCTTCAGGATTTTGTTGCTAAGTCCTTTTGTTACACCCGTTGTAAGACCTTCTTCTTCATAATTTATTGTATAATATGGTGCGCCTGTTTCTGGAATCTTCGTAAAAACAACACCACTAAGGATTATACCGGTGGTTTGATGTTGTATTAGAATTTGATTTAATGGATTAATATTATTTTTTTTAGAATATGATTGTATGACTTTATTTATCGCTTTTTTTATTTCTGTTTTTGATGTGGATGAAACATCTAAAACGCTTTCATATGTACCAGCTTTTGATATATACATAGAATCTTCTCCTATTGCAGAACTCCTAATGACAATTTTTTTTGAGTCAAAATTTTTAACTATATAATTTAAAATTTCTTTAGAATTTGTTTCCCAATTTAATACCGTAAAACTGAAAAGTTTCTCGATCTTTGATTTTTTTATATTAGTTTGTAAGAATTGTAATGTATTTGCTTTAGTTAAAATGTTATTTGTGTTTTGCAAAGTAGATCGTTTTTGTTAAAGTTATTACTTTGATTTAAGTTATGATAAATTGTTTTATCTTTTACTATTTTCTAAACCAAATGTTCAAATAAACACGTGGCTAAGTTCATGTAGATATTTTAATTCAACAGCTTCATAGTTCAATGACATTATTTCCATAGTTAAGGAAATCTAATTAAAAAAAATATTTTTATGTGTTTATTTATGAATAGCCTAATTTTTTAAGAATGTTTTCTATTTTTTCTCTTTCTTTTTCATTAATTTTTATTACTTCACTTTCAGATGTTTTAATATTAATCAAAATGCTTTCCATTTTTTTCACAACATCTCTTCTAGATCTAGAAATATTATTCTCTTCAAGTGGATCGGTGTGCAGATCATATAATTCAGTGTTATCTAAATCAGTATTTTTGATGTATTTATAATTTGAAGTTCTTATTCCAATTACTTTATTTGAACTTTTTATTGTAGGTGGACTTTCAATATATGCCGGCATTTCGTCATAACCAGTTCCATTTAAAATAGGTCTTAGACTCACTCCGTCAACATTTTCTAGTATTGATATGTCAACTAACTCTGCAATTGTTGGAAATATATCTACTGCTCTTACTTGTTGTGAGAACAATGATTTTGGTTTAATATTCCAACCAGCAAATAACAATGGAATACGGATAAGATCATCATATAATCTATGTCCACTTCCCATTCTCGAATCTAGTAAAATTCGTTTTTCATAGTTTGATAGATTAAGATCATTAATTTTTGAAGATTTGATTTTTTGTCTAGAATTACGTAAAATTGAACCAAATTTTTTCTTTAATGGTCGTAAATCTTTTGGAATTTTATTACCTATTTTCCAAAGATGTTTTTCAGTTAGACTGGGTTCTAAATTAATTTCTCCTTCTTTCGTATTTACAAGTGGGATATATTCGCCATGATCTGAAGTCAAAACTACTAATGTGCTAGCGAGATCAATTTCTTGTAGGATTTTTCCTATCCAGTAATCGATTGCTGAAACCATTCTTTCATATTGACTTTTGCCAAAATTTTCGTTATTGAATTTTGTTGGAACTATAACAGGTGCGTGTAAATCAAATATATGTACATAAAAAAACCAAGGATTATGAAATAGTTTTGAATGTAATTTTTCAATAATTTTATTTCCTAACCCTGCAAATAGACTGTAATAATTATCATAGGTAGAGTCTTTGTTTATAAAATCAGAAACGAGTCCGAATTCAGATGCTACATTAGGTGCAGTTGCGTAAACATTATAACTATTTTCTTTTAGAATTTGAATATAGTTTCTAATTGAACTATCAAATTTCTGGTACGATTTGTTTCCCATTCCAATTTTAAATGGGTGACAAGCAGAAAAAATACTACTTATAGATGGAATGGTGGCAGCTACAGAACATATTGCCTGATTAAAAAAGGCTCCATTTTCAATTAAAAAATCAATATTTGGAGTGGCAGAAGTTTTGGATTTACCATAACACTTATCAGCTCTAAGAGAATCTATAACCAAAAAGAGAATATTTGGTTTCAACGGAGCGTAGTTATTGGTTTTATATATTAAAATGTATTCCAGTATAATTCAACAATAATCTTGAATTGTGGTAACATTATTGTATAACTAAATTAGAACAAAAACATGTTTGAAAGAAAAAAAATACTAATTACTGGTGGCACTGGTTCTTTAGGTCAAGCATTAACAAAATTTTTGTTAGAGACAAAAGCTGAACAAATAAGAATTTTCAGTAGAAATGAGAATAAACAGATAGAAATGGAATCTGAATTTGTAGATGAGCGATTACGATTCTTTGTTGGTGATGTTAGAGATTTTCCTCGATTGTGTAGAGCTATGGATGAGGTTGATTTTGTTTTCCATGCTGCGGCATTAAAACATGTACCAAAAATAGAGTACAATCCTTTTGAGGCAATAAAAACAAATGTTACTGGTTCACAAAATGTAATAGAAGCTTGTTTACATGAAAATGTTGAAAAAGCCATTTGTATTGGTACTGATAAGGCTGTGTCTCCCCTTAACACCTACGGTGCAACAAAATTATTAATGGAGAAACTCTTTGTAACCGCGGGAAATTATGTAAATTCAAAAAAATATAGAACAAAATTCATAGCTGTGCGATATGGTAATGTATTGGGTAGTAGTGGTTCTGTTGTTCCTAAATTTATCTCACAGATTAAAAACAAAGAAAAAATTACCGTTACTGATCCAAAAATGACTAGATTTAGTATTACAATGAATGAAGCTCTAGATTTGATAACCAAAGCTATCGTGTTTGGAAAAGGCTCAGAGATTTTTGTTCCAAAGTTACGTGCATATACTTTGGAAGATCTCAAGAATACTTTGTTTGAGTTATTTGGTCCTGTTGAAGAAAAAATTATAGGTATTAGAGAGGGTGAAAAACTTCATGAGACCCTTATAAATCAAGATGAGATGAACTATACGTGGGAAATAAATGATATGTATATGATTACAAATCAACGTGGGTATAATGATGAACGAATTAAGGAATTCTATAAAGGAGCTAAAAAAATTCAAAATCTAGGTGTCTATTCCTCTGATAAAGTTGAAAAAATTAGTGTAAATGAATTAAAATCAATAATTAAAAAATCAGGTTTATTAAATTAATATTCTGGGATAAATCGTGCACGGTATCCGAGAACAAACTCCATAAATTTTCTTTCTAATGGATTATGTTTTTTTGTATATGTTCTTTTTATAATATCAAAATATGATGTATTGACAAAATTTTCAGCATCATCATTACATTTTATGACAATTTCATGATTTCCCAAAATAATTTTTTGTAATGTGTCGTCAATTTTAATTTGGATGTTAAATGTACTTGCGAATTGTGTTGCAAATTTTTTCATCAAATCAAATTTTTCACTAACTTTCAGATCTTTGTAGGCATAAAAATCACCATCAATCATTATTGGTTTAGCTGGTATTCCAGCAACAATCGTGTTACTGGGAATATCTTTTGTGATTAAAGAATTGGTAAGTGCAATAACTTTGTCTCCAATATTTACACCAGGACTTATTGTTATCTGACCAATCCCCCAAAAATCATCACCAATTGTAACCGCACCTGATTTACAATTAAGATCTGGAATGCCTACTAGAATCTTGCATCCTAATATTAAATCACCAAAAGCAGCATGTGTCCAAATCTTTGAATATGCACCTATTCCACAATTATTACCAATTTTTAATTTATCTGTTGCGTTAATTATAGAATTTTGCCCTATCCAAACATTATGACCAATGCTGCACGGTTTGTATCCAGTAAAAAAAGTATTGTTATGAATTGTCCCATAATCACCTACAATAAATTCTGATGAGGTGTAAAACCTACAGTTGGCATATATTTTACAATAGTCACCAAATGAAAAAAATCCGTTAGGATTTTTCGGTTTAATTTTTTCAAATATGCAACTATCAGAGATTGATACATATTTACCAAATCTAATATTTGTTTTATCAAGAATCATGTAAATCTAAAATTTTTTGTTAATATAGTCCCTATCATGGTTTTTCTCTAATGCATAAGTATATTGGATAAGCTTAAAACCATTTTTCTTATAGAGGTTTATTAGTTTTTTATTCATGGGGTTTATGTTAACAAAATATTCCTCTCGTGGATTTAAGGAAATTAATAATTTCAAAATATCTTTTCTAAAATAACTATATCTTTTTTCATCAGATATAGAAATACCAATCTCATTCCGTTTCGTTAAATAAACTGAACCTACTTTATGATTGTTATAACGTATAACATACCATTTTGAATATGGTTTAGAAGAAATAAATTGAATATGTTGTTTAAAAGTAGGCATTTTTTTATGTGAAATATTAAAAATTGGTTTTCTTTTTTTTAAAAGTTGGAATAAAAATCTATAGTCTGATTTTTTTATTCTACACAATTGAAGGGAATTGTTTTTATTCAATAAATACTCGAATGGTAGACTAAAACAAATAAATTTTCCTATAGAATTATATCTTTGTGAAGACATTTTTTGTAGCAGAAATAGGAGCAAATTGGGAAGGTAGTTTATCCAAAGCAAAAAAAATCATAGCCGAATGTAAAAAAGCTGGAGCCGACGCAGTAAAATTTCAAATGTGGAGGGCTACGGATTTGTATTCAGAAAAACATCCTTTGTGGAAAAATATAAAAAAATCAGAGCTTACTTTTGAAAAAGCTAAAAAAATAAAAAAATTTGCAGATAAAATTGGACTAGAATTTTTTTGTAGTGTGTTTTTTCCTGAAGGGGTTGATTTTTTAGAATCACTAAAAATAAAAAGATACAAAATAGCTTCAAGAACTTGCTTGTTAAAGGATCCTTTCTCATTAGATACCCTTAAGCGTAAGGCAATTACGCAGAAACCACTCATTATAAGCATGGGTATGGGTGGGAACAAAAATATAATCAGAAGAATCCTTCGCAAAAACAAAATTATTTTTTGTTATTGTATATCAAAATATCCTACTCCATTTAAGGAAATAAATTTGAAAAAGGCGGTATCTTACGATGGTTTTTCAGACCATACATTGGGCATAACAGCTCCAATAATTTTTGCTCTTTTAAAAAAACAACAAGGTACAAAAACAATTGTAATTGAAAAACATGTCAAATTAAAAAACTCAAAAGGACCTGATGCTTCTAGCTCTATAGATACAGATGAGCTATCTAATTTAGTGCATCAAATTAGAATTATAGAAAAAATCAAAATCCCAAAATACAAAATTTAAATTATTCAGCATATTTGTTAATTAATTTAATAATTCTATCCAAATTAGTGTTAGTTAGATTTGGATGATTTGGAATAGTAACTACGTTTTTGCCTATATTTTCTGTTATAGGTAATTTATAAGAAGATCTATACATACTAAATTCATGAATTGGTGTGTAATGGATGCCGCTTTCAATCCCTTCTTCATTTAATTTCTGACGTAGTTTTTTTCTGTTTTTTGTTAAAATCCAGTAGAAATGATAAACACATTCAGAACTAAAAGGCATTTTTGATTTTATACTGAGCTCTTTAGAGTATCGTTTTGCAATATTTTGTCTTATTTTATTTAATTTATCTAATTTCTTTAATTGAACCAGACCAACCGACGCCGAAAATTCATTCATGTAATAATTCCATCCAATTTCTTTTACATCATAATAGACATCTTTCCTATTTGTTATCCCACACCATCGTTTAGCCAATAATTTTTTTTTAATTTTTTTGTGAGCCTTATGATTTAGAGAAATAAGTCCACCTGTGGGCATTGCCAGATTTTTTACAGGATGAAAACTAAAACAAACCGCCATACCATGAGTGCCAATTTTTTTATTGTTGAATTTGGCGCCTGTTGCATGTGCAGCATCTTCAATAAGAAGAAGATTATTTTGTCTGCAAATATTAGTAATTTTGTCCATCTCACATGGCATTCCTGCAAAATGAACAGGCAGTATTACTCTTGTTCTTTTCGTAATTGCTTGTTTTATCTTAATGGGATCTATACACAAGGTTTGTGGATTAACATCTACAAAAACTGGTATTCCACCATTAATTAATATCGCATGAGCTGTTGATACAAATGATAGTGATGGTAAGATAACTTCTTTATTTTTGATATCAGACAAGGACAGAGCCAAATTAAGAGCTGCAGTACCGCTGTTTACTGCTATACAACTATCACAATTAAGATAATCTCTGAATTTTCTTTCGAATTTGGAAACATTACCAACACCGGCACCTGATGCCCAAAATTTACTTTTTAATACTTTCTTAATGGCTGCCTCTTCTTCATTTCCTACAATTGGATCAAATAATTTAATTTGTTTCATTTTGTTTATTGAGTTTTTCAAGAAATATTTGATCCGCTTTTAATGATTCAATATAACCTTCGTTTGGAGTGAGGTTTTTGTTAATTTCAAATAATTCTGGTTTTTGTTTGAAAACATCTAATATGTCTCTCATTAAGATAGGTCTGGTTTTTATTAAAGAAATTAATTGTTTTACTAAATTCAAGTCTTCAATTCTATCAACAGTCCATCTAAATCGTGAAAGATCTTCATCATTACATAAACTGCAAATTCTAAATTTATCTCTATTATTATAGATGTATGGTGTAACATGTTCTCTTTCTGATGGTTTCTTAGCATTTTTCCATGTTTGTTCTAATGCGTTAAAAGAAAAAATTTCTACCTCCGTTCCATATGGAAAAGTTCTAGGAATACAATTTGATACATAATCATATTTTTCGGTTTGAAATTTTTCAATAACTCTATCAACTATTTGTGGATCAATTAAGGGACAATCAGAAGTTATTCTCACAATGGTTAGAAATACGAAATGTTTAGCGCATTTGTAATATCTGTCCAAAACGTCATTATCATTACCACGAAAACAAGCAACGTTAGTTTGTTGTAAAAAATCAGCAATTCTGTTGTCTTCTGGAAATGTGGTTGTTGCTACAACAATGTTGTCAATATTTATACAGTTTTTAAGTTGATTTATGACATAAAATAAAATCGGATTTTTATCTTTATCAATTTCCATCATTACCTTACCTGGTAATCTTGTAGAGCCCATTCTTGCTTGAATAATACAGTTAATTGAGTTCATAATTTGATTTTTGCATAGAACACATAAAATTTAATATATTTTTTGAACCTTCACCAATATTAGATAAATATTGCTGCACAAAATTTTGTCCATGTTCAATTATCATTTGTTTGAACTTTTTATTTGAAAATATTCTATTTAAAACATTTTCAATATTTGCTAAATCACATCTAAAGGATAATGTTGAATTATAAACGTGTGGATTACCTCGATTGTAATTAATTAATGGTATTGTTATCACTGGTTTTTTTAAAAGTTGACCTTCTAAAGTTGCAGTTGAATGACCTAAAACAATAAGTACACTACATTTTTTAATCAATGGAAGAATATTACCAGCTGAAATTATCTTTATCTTATCACGAAAACCAATTTTTGCTAATAATTTTTTATCATTTAATTCATTAAGAGACGGATGGAGTTTTATTATTAATTTTTTATTTTGTTTTAAAACAATTTGAGCGATAGTTGTTATAGCATGTTCAATTTTTTCAATATTTAGTATTTTTAGTCCATGAATAATTTCATGTTGTGGTGGTTGAGTTGCAATCAGAATATAGTTTTCATCAGATGTCTTTTCAGAAATTATGCTATCATAAAGTGGACTTCCTAAAATTTTAATTTTGTTAGTAGGTATATTAGCATAATTTTTTGCACTTTGTTTTGTGATTTCACCCCATACTATAAAGTAATCAGCTTGATCTAAATACACTCCCTTTGATTTATTGTCTTGCAACGATTCTAGTGTGTCTGAATAAACACCATGTTGTAATAGAATTAGTGGTATGTCAAATTTTTTTGCTTGCTTAATAACAATTTGTTCTGTAAAACCAATTTCCGATGAAATTGCAATGCAAGTAAAGCTATATTTCTCAAAGAGTTTCTTAGTTATATTTATTTCAAAAATAGTTTTTTCTATTCTACGTTCTATTAAATCTAGAAATACGGGGTTAATTATTTTCCAAAATGAGACTTCTTCAATTGAAAAAAAATTATTAAAAAAATCTTTTTTATTCCATAAAATTCCTAGTTTTGATTTTATATCAATAATACTCTGTTGTAATTGATAATCAAAAATATTATTTAGTAAGTTTTCTGTAATTATCTTAGTGTTGGATTTACGCATGATGTGGTAGGTTTCAAAATTCCATATGGCTGGTCTTCTTTTTCCATAATAGAAAAAATTAGCTGGAAATTCTGTTGATTTTAAAAACAAGTCTTTAAATCGTGAAGTGTTAATTTCAACTAATAGAATGTTATTTCTTGAATTTGTTTTTCGGGGTTTAAATATATGACTTAGAAAATTATCATAAATAATTTTAATTTTTAAATAAAATTGTCTGGATAAAAATAATGTCATGTTATAATCAAAGATTTGTAAATTTATTTTTATTTTGTCATAAGTTAGCTGTATACTTTTATTATTTTTTTGAATTTGAAAGGTTGAGTTGGTAAACATACTAATTATATTGTAAAGTAAACCATTTGAAATGAACAATACATTTTCATAACGTTGCGAGATTGTTTTAATTTCATAAAATTGTTTTAGAAATTTTAATAGAAAATCAAATGTATTGTCATGAAACAATCTTCCAATATTTATTTCATCATATTGTAAAAGTTGTTTTATCTCTTTTTTGTCATACCAATCTGAAAAATGGTAAATTTGTTTATCGATTTTTAACTCATCAGTTTCGGTAAGAAATTGCTCAGATATTTTATGTTGAATTTTTTTGTTTAAAAGTAAATTGTGTGTATCATAATCAAATGCTATAATTTCAACATCTTTGCTATTAATAAAATTTTTAAAGGAATTGAAATTTATGGATGAATCTACAAGTAAAACTTTCTTAATAGGAGCATTCTTATTCCCGTTTTCTCCAAGCATAATCATCAAAAATTACATCTTTCATTTAGTTATCATACATGGTTATGTTAGATTGTCTCGTTTGTTAGGTTAATCTTTAACGACTTGGCGGTTTCTATTTTGATACATTTTGTTGTAGATAGCATCATTGTATTAAAATCCATGATCAGCTGATGAATGTTTTGAAATTTTGTTATAAGCCAATGAAAAAAAGTGTACTCCCGGAGTTTTTCCTTCTACAGTACACCAAACATAATCTGGCTCATTTGATTTGTCAATTTCACTGAGTTCTTTGCTTATTTGAAACTTTAATGAAGTTTTATTTTTTATTTGCCAATTTCGTTCAGTGATCAAACCATTTTTATTATAAAACTTTACACTCAAATCATGATAGTCTATTTCTCTATTTTCTGTAGGATCAGCCACTATTCCTACAACTGAATCATAATCACCACCGATAATTGTTTGTCCCCATTTGAAACTCCCCTTACTTTTTGGTATAAACACATTAGAATTAAGTAATGAAACAGCTATTGAACTGTCTAGTCCTCCCGCACCGTAAATAAGCTGGTGGCCTATTCGTGTAGGCATTTTTCCAGTTGTTACTTTTGTAATGACTGCAAATGTTGAAACCTTTGAAAATTGGATAGAATTTTTATTAATAATCGAATTTACATCAATACCAATGAATCTATTACTTGGGCTACTCAAAGTACCAACATTATTTTCACTGATTAATTCACCATCATTATCATACAAATTGATAAAAATGTCAAGTTCACTCGGTGATAAAATTGGATACATTCTAACTTTATTGGATAGCTCCTTAAAAAAAGGATAAAACCGTGAGGAGGGTCTATTATCATCCCAATATTCATACATTGTTGAAGAATCATAGTAGCTATGATTTGCACTAAATGAACCGTCGTTTTGGGTTTGACCTGCCAACATTCTACCATAGAAAAGAAATTGTTTTGGTTGTGCAATTTTTATTATTCCCGTGGAACCAAATGGTATTTTGTCGAATGATTTTTTTAAACTAACGTTTTTGAGGCCGAATCTGGGTATGTCAAGATCCAGTTTTTTAAGGTAGCTACTGTTATCTGTCAAAATTTCAATTTGAATTGGTTCTTTACAAGGTAATGGACCTGCAGTAAATAAGAAAAAAGTATCAGTTTTTTCGTTAATTATCATATCAATTGAAGCCTCTTTAACTTGATTTTTATTTATTGCATCATCTTCAAAAACATCATTTAAAATTCTGTTGAAAGCATGTACTTGATTTATGAAATTTTTTCCTCTATGATTAATCATGACCGCTGGAAATGGAATAAATAGATTTTCGGCTGCAAAAAATTCTATAATATAATTTGATACTTTTTGATCTGTCATTCCCGATAATTTGATTGTATAAACAATTGGTTTATCTATTGTAAATAATTTTGATTCAATTTTATTTCCATTGGTATCAATCGCAGTTATTTTGCAAGCCACTTTTGAATAATTTCTCTTTAATAAAAAATGATTAAGAAAACTTATTTCGACTTCTGAGTCTGGCAATTCTGGAACCAATAATGAAGAACGATGTATAGAATTTAGGGTAGGATCTTTATGATAGTCACGTCTAGTAGTTTCAACTTCTTTGAATTTTTTCATTAATGATGTTTAATTTGTTTCAAACTCATGATTTAAATTTACTGTAGAAATTCTACTATTGAGTAAAACTTAACAATATTTACGTTGTTTCATTATAACTTATTATAAACAGAAATTAATGATTATTTGAATCTGTTTCCATGAATAATGTGTTAAAAAAACTTGTCATATTAAATACAGCAAGAAAAACATTTCGAAATTGGTACTTATTTCCATTAATTTATTTAAAAATGATAAAAAAACAATATGTTATACTTGAAACTAGAAATGGTATCGTTATAAAAATTAGAACAAATTCAACAGATTTAATGACGCTAACAAATGTTTGGTTAGTAAAAGAGTATTTTCAACACGGGCTTAATATTAACAATGAAGATATTATTATTGATATAGGTGCACATATAGGATTATTTTCTTTATATGCTTCTCAGTATTGTAAAAAGGGAAAAATTTTTTGTTTTGAGCCAATAAAAAATAATTTCGATCTGTTAGAAGAAAATATAATGTTGAATAAAATTAAAAATGTATTTCCATATAACTTGGCAGTAAGTAGTAATACCTCAACTACAACAATTTATCTTAGTAAGGATGAAGCTGCACATAGTATGTATTTAAAAAACTCAAATCCTATTGTAGTTAAATCAACATCATTAGAAAAGATTTTTTACGATCACCAGATTGAAAAATGTGATCTGCTTAAATTAGATTGTGAAGGTGCTGAATATGATATATTTGAAATTTTAAGTGAAAGTCTTTTTTATAAAATTAATAAAATTGTACTTGAGTATCACTTCGCTGACTCCAAAAACAATTTAATAAGTGGTTTGGTTAAAAAGTTGGAAAATCTTTCGTTCCATATTTCTATTTTTCAAAGTGTACCCAGTATGGGTATTCTTTATGCATCAAAATGATCAAATCAATTATTTATGAAATAATGTATTTGAATTTAATCAAGACTAAATAGTCTGAGATCTCTGAAAAAATTAATATGAAAATTGCGTTTGTTTGTCCCGCATCTATACCTGCAACTCAGTTTGGTGGAATTATGTTTTTATGTCTTGACATGGCACGTGAACTATCAGAATTAGGACATGACGTCACAATATATACAACTGATCTAGATTTTGCAAATAATCCTAAAACCTTCAATAAAAAACTACCAAGAGTTGAAATATATAATAAAATTAAAATTGTTCGTTCTCACGTATGGTGTTCTATCAGTTTATTCTATATCAATCCAGGAATGTATTTTCAAATGATGAAGGAGGATTTTGATGTAATTCATACTATAGGCATAAGGAGTTTTCAATCAATTGTAGCCGCAATTGTCTCAATCAGAAAAAAAATACCACTAGTAATTTCTGACCAAGGAGGTTTAACAACACATCCAGAATTAAAACAAAGTAATATAATAAAAAAAAGTTTGTTTAAATTACAAACACCTATAATTAAATGGATTATTAATCATGCAAAGAAGATAAGTGTTGCAAATGAGTATGAAAAAGAAATCTTTAGAAATTTCTGTGATGAAACAAAAATAGTAATTGTCAGAAATGGAATAAATTTGAATATTTTAAAAACACATTCTACTAATGTTAAAGAAAAATTCAATATAAAAAGCGAATTTATTTTATTTTTGGGTAGATTTCACGTTGTAAAAGGAATCGATGTTTTACTAAAAGCTATTAGCCTGCTAAGCAATGCCCCAGAAATGTCTTCTATAAAAGTAGTTATTATGGGAGTAGATTTTGGATTTGAGTCAAAAATGATGAAGCTAATTGATGTATTAGGTCTTAATGAGAAAGTAATTGTAATTAAAAATCCTTCACGTGAAGATGTCATTTCAGCTTACAGAGAATGTAAATTTCTTGTATTACCATCAAGATGGGAATTATCACCACTAACACCATTAGAAGGATTTGCCTTTGAAAAAACGGTAATCAGTACAAATGTGCATGGAATACCATTTACTATTAAAGATAAAGAAAACGCATTGTTAGTTAATGTTGAGGATTTTAATGAGCTTGCAAATTCAATAATATATTTGGTAAAAAACCAAGACCTATGTAAGACATATGGACTGTCAGGTCATAAATTGGTACAAGAAGCATGTAATTCTAAAAAAATGGCCGAAGATACTTTGAAGTTATATAACGAGATTAAAGAAATCACTGAAGAAAAATGAAAAAGAAAGATGCATTTGGGGATTCTAGGATAAGAGTACCATTTTTTGTACCAGAAATTACAAAAGAAGACAAGATGGCAGTTAACAATACACTTGATACATTATTATTAACTGATGGCCCGATTTTGAAAAAATTTGAAAAAAGATTTGCAAGATTTACGGGTGCAAAATATGCCATAGGAGTTAGCAATGCTACTGCAGCATTACATTTATCACTCAAAGCTTTAGGCATAGGAAGAGGAGATGAAGTAATTGTCCCCGATATGACATTTGTTGCTACAGCAAGTGCAATACTCATGACAGAGGCAGTTCCTGTACTAGCTGATGTAGATGAAACAGACATGAATATTTCTGTTGCCTCTATTCAAAAAAATCTTACGAAAAATACCAAAGCAATACTTCCAGTTCACTTTGCTGGAAAATCATGTAAAATTGATAAAATTATGAACATGGCAAAAAAAAATAGATTGAAGGTAATTGAAGACTGTGCACATGCAATCGGTACAAAGTATAAAAAAAAACATGTTGGAACATTTGGGGATGCAGGTTGTTTTAGCTTTTACCCAACAAAAAACTTGACTACTATTGAAGGTGGTATGATCATAACTAATTCAAAAAAAATTGCAGATTATGTGGTTAAAACAAGGAATCATGGGATTGACAAATCGCTGGGGCAAAGATTTGCGAAAGGAAAACCGTGGGATTATGATGTCCATGAAAGTGGTTATAATTACAGACTAGATGAAGTAAGATCATCATTAGGAATTTCTCAATTAAAGAGAATTTGTAAAATGAATTTACAAAGAAAAAAAGCTGCGGAATATTATACTAAAAAATTAGAAAATATACCTGGGATAACTACACCACGAGTTTCAAAAGGTGATGAACATGTATTTCATTTGTATATTGTTAAAATTTCTAACAAATACAAAATGTCAAGAGATATGCTTTTTGAAAAATTATTAAATAATGGTATTAGAACTTCAGTTCATTACAAACCGCTACATAAATTTACAGTTTTTCAACGCATGGCAAAAAAATATTCTACATTATTGAATTCCGAAAAAATGTATGAAAGAATTTTGTCATTACCAATGTATTCTTCTATTTCTCGTAGTGAACAAGATGTTGTTATAAAAAATATTTTGGCATAGTAATTGAGTTTAGTTCAAATAAATTAATCGACATCTTAAATAATTGAAAAATTTGAAGGTTGTTATTAGTCTTTTAAATGATCTGGAAAAAAAATTTAGATAAAAAAGGATTCAAAGATATCAGTAGTATTGGCTTTGCTCATATTGTTGGCAATGCCATATCAACTGTTTTTTGGTTGTATATTGCGAAATTAGTAAATGTAGATGATTATGGCCAGTTAAGCTATTTTATTGCCATTGCTTCATTTGCATCATCCATATGTATGTGGGGAAGTGAAAAAGCTGTTACAGTCTATACAGCAAAATCCGTTCCAATTCAGTCCACAGTGTATTTTATATCAACAATTACAACGATAATTGGTTCTTTAATACTTTTCATTCTGTTTTCTAACGTAGGTATAAGTATTTTTTCTTTAGGATACGTATTCTATAATCTTGCATTAGCTGAACTTATTGGAAGAAAATTGTACAAGAAATATGCAAAATATTTCATTGTACAGAAATTATGTTTTATTGTTTTCTCGATAATTCTTTATTATTTTATAGGATTAGAAGGGATTTTAGTTGGATATGGGCTTTCTTTTTTCATATTTCTTAGACAAATTTATATTTCGTTTAAAGAAGTTAAAGTGAATTTTAAACTTCTGAAACCAAGATTTGGTTTTATTTCTAATAATTATTTACTTGATCTAATTAAAGCATCAAAAGGACAAATAGATAAATTAATTATTGGTCCACTTTTTACATTTACTTTACTAGGTAATTATTCATTAGGGTTGCAAATAGTATCAATTCTGTCAATATTACCAGGCATATTTTTCAAATATACACTTACTGAAGACTCTAGTGGAAAATCTACTAGAGCAGTAAAGTTATTTTCTGGTATAATTTCTATCATATTAGCAATCATGGGAGTATTTTTAGCGCCAAATTTAGTTTCAAGTCTTTTTCCGGAATACAAAGATTCTGTAGATTTAATACCAGTGATGAGTCTTTCAATAATACCTGGTACAATATCTTCTAATTTTATTTCTAAGTTTCTAGGACTTGAAAAAAGTAAGTTTGTAGTGATAGGATATGTGATTTATCTATCGTCCATTGTCTCAGGTATTTTTATATTTTCAAATTATTATGGTGTGGTTGGCTTAGCTATAGCCTATTTATTATCTTCAACAGCTCAAGCAACCTATTTTCTCATTTTTAATCATTTGTGGAAGAAATAAAAATTTGAAAAATAATAATTCAAAAATAAAGAGAGTGGCTCTATATTTTGATACTAAACTTTCTTTTTTTTCTAAACACGTAACTTTGGAGTTAGTTATATTGGGAGCAATAGGATTTATAATACGACTATTTTATTTTAAACCGGATATTCCGCTTAGAGCAGATAGTTTTGACAATTTCCTTTATGCGAGCAGCATTATCTCTCTTGGCCATTTGCCACAAGGGTGGTCTCCTATAAATAATGGCTGGCCGATTTTTCTTTCTATTTTTTTTCAATTCATTAATTTTAATAACGCGATTTCTTATATGCAGTTGCAACTACTTATATCAATAATACTATCTGTGTTGATCATCATACCACTTTATTTATTATGTAAGAAATTTGTTGGTACACCATATGCTCTGATAGGTAGTTCTATGTTTGTATTTGAACCACGTGTAATACAAAATTCGTTAATAGGTATAACTGAACCACTCTATATTTTATTAGTTGTGTCATCATTAGTTTTGATAACTTCAAGGAATATAGTTTATGTCTTGTTATCGTTTGGCATATGTTCTAGTGCTGTAATAGTTCGATCAGAAGCAATTTTATTATTTTTTGTTATTTCAGTTTCATTTTTAATTAATAATAGGAAAGAGAAATTTGTTTTAATAAAATATTTTCTAGCTCTGCTAATTTTTGTATCAATTTTAATTCCTAACGTGATGTACAAGTTAGATGTTATTGGAAATGATGGATTAACGGATAGAATTGTCAAGTCAATAGAAAACTATGATAAAACAGCATTATATTACGAAGGACAAAGTGAAGTGAGTATTGTAACTGCATTATTAACAGGTTTTGAAAATTATAGTAAATTTTTGTTTTGGATAACAATTCCAATTTTCATTTTATTCTTACCTACTGGTGTTTATGTATTATTTAAAAAATGGAATACTGATAGTATGATAATTATTTTATTTATAGTTTTGATGTCAATTCCAGCGTTTTATGCATACTCTTACCCTCATTTGGAGACAAGATATTTGTACGTAATTTATCCCATGTTTTGTATAATATCCTTATTTACTATAAAATTATTTGCAGATAAATCTGAAATGAAGAATATGGTTTTGTTTATTATCTTGATCGGTGTAATTTTTTCTTCAATACTTTTTTTGTCCATAAAAGAAGAAAAGAAATTCGATAAAGAAGCCTATTTGATTGCTATGGACGTAGTCAACTTCGCCAAAGGTATTGATACTTCATCAAAGGTTTCCAGTTACATTAATCAAGCAGAAATAATTCAAAAATGGCCTTTTTCATTGCCTAGTGATGAATCTAAGTTTGTTTATTCAGTATCTAAATTTCCAATATCTAATTATAATACTCTTGAAGATTTTTTGATTAATTCAAAAGACAAGCAGTTAACTCATCTAGTTCTTGATGGGACTGAAAATGCGCCAAAATTTTTAAACGCTATATTTTACAATGAAGAAAGATATCCCTATTTAATAAAAATATATGATTCATCTCAGCTTGGTTACAATTATCATGTAAAAATCTATGAAATCAATTATGAGAAATTTGAATTAAATTATAATACTATCAGCAATTGATGTAGAATCAATTGCTGGTAAATTCATAAAGAAAGAACAGTCTTTAAACAACTTATTAAAAAGAATCCAAATACTGTGAATGGAAAGAAAGTGTTGTTGATTACCACAAATGTCGATTAATATCAATATCTCATATTTATGATACTTGGATTGATGGATTTTTATCTGGTATTTTATTTTAAAAACATAAATGAAGATAATGATAACTGGAGGACTTGGATTTATTGGAAGCCATCTTTCCGAACAACTAATATGTGATGATCATGACTTGGTTATTTTATCAAAGAGTATCTCGAAAAAAAGAAATATTACACATATTTCAAATAAGATAAAGTTAGAGGAAGTCGACATTACAGATTTTAATAAATTAGGTCGTAGTATTGAAAGAAACAAACCTGACGTAATAATACATCTAGCAGGACAGACATCCCACTCAAACTCATTTACTGATCCTCTTAATGATGTTGATTCTAACGCAAAATCAACGTTATTTATATTAGAAAAAATTCGAAAGATGAACCTTAATTGTAGATTTATTCTTGGAAGTACTTTCATTGTCATAGGCAGGCCCAAAAAATTACCTGTAAATGAAGAAACTCCTTGTATGCCTACCACTATTTATGGCATAAATAAGTTGGCAAGTGAATACTATTGTAAAATATATCATAAAATGTTCGGATTGGATACTGTTATTTTCCGTATAACAAATTCATTCGGACCACGCGAACAAATTATTCCAACAAAAAATGCAGTAAATTTTCTAATCTATAATGCTTTTAAAGGAAATAACATTACGATTTATGACAAAGGAAAATTTTATCGAGATCTTATTTATGTGTCTGATGTAATATCAGCAATAATTATCATTATGAAAAAAGGTCGTTCTGGAAATTTATATTGGATTTCATCGGGTGGAAAAATTTGGTTTTACAAATTAGGTCATTTGTTAGAACATATGACTTCTGGTAAAGTAAAATATGTTAATACCCCTACATATACTAAAAAAGTGGATGTTGGGAATTTTGTTGTTAATAATTCAAAATTAAAAAAATTAGGTTGGAAACCAAAAATATCTATCAAAAAGGGAATAAAACAAACACTAGACTATTTTAGAGATTCAGATTTGTGAAATTAAAGATTTTTTTGTTTTAAATAACGTTCAAATGACGTGAATTTAAATTGTTTAATAATTTCATCTAATAATGTCAATGTTTTTTCAATATTATGATACGTTACAAATTTATCCTTTTTTGGCAAAGGAATTTTAGGCATAAATTTAGGTGTAAGTTCCCATGAATGTACATAAAAAGTAGCTGGAATAGATTTTTTTTCGTAAGCGATTATTGCGTTTTTAATTATTTTTAGTGGTAATGTTCTCAGATAAAAACCTCCACCAGCAGGTATTTTCTTGCCAAGAAATGTAGTTACCAGTATAGGGAATTCCCAGATCTTACCATTTGGCGAGTTTTGTGTAAGTGATGAACTTGAAATTTTGTATGGTTTTTGTTCCGCATCTGGAAAACCATACATTGTACTTTTTGCAGGTACTATACTACTATCATATTGATATCCATTTTTTTCTAGAATATCAATAACCCATGAGCTAGATTCATTTAATGAAAATGTTGGTGCTCTAAAACCTTTAGATCTACCATCAGTTAATTCAGCAAATTTTTTTATTTCTACTATAAATTTTTCATAGTATTGTGGTGAATCTAATCTTGTATGATACATGGTATGAAATGCTATTTCATGCCCATTAGAAATAATCTCATCCTTTAGTTCTGGTTTGAGTTCTAATAGTTCACCAACCACAAAAAAAGTAGCATAGATTTCGTTTTTTCTTAGCCAATCAAGAATTTTATGGATTCCATTAATTATGCTAGGTTTGTTGTTTTTAGTTTTAATTTGTCTTTGAATTAGTTCTGGATGGTACCATTCTTCAAAGTCAATTCCTAAAATATTCATAATTATCTAATTTAATGTTCTATTTGCTTTATTACTCTAGCAGGATTGCCGGCAGCCACACAGTATTCAGGAATATCTTGACCCACTACACTGCCAGCTGCGATCATAGAGTTTTCTCCTATGGTAACGCCAGATGTGATAATAGAGCCTGGACTAATTATTGCACCTTTTTTTATAATTACTGACTTTACGGTTCTTGGATATCCATGCGTTTTAAGATGCATGTTTGTTGTTGGGTTAACATGGGCAAATATCATAGTGTTTGAACCAATTGTGACATTATCTTCTATCGTTACTAGATGTGGATAAAGTAAATCGATTAAAACATAAGGAGAAAAATGACAATTATTACCAATTTTGACTCCTCTTGCTCGTTGAATGCGAATTATCCAATTAGAATTAATTGATGAATATGCACTCTTATGTAATAACCAAGTACGTAAAAATTTTATTCGTAATTTGAATTTACCGAAACTACCACTATAATTGTAATAATTTAATAACTCCTTTTCGTTGATTGAAAAATTATTGTTTTTTGTCATATTATATAACAAGCGTATTATTGTAGCATGAATCGTTTTATTTTACCATATTCTGTTCTTGGAAACTCGTTAATGAATTCAATCATTGTTGGAACTTTATGTCTTTCAAGATTTTTTATGCAATGTGATATTATTTCAGATTTTGTTATTTGTGAGTTGGTAGATTTTTTGACAAATAGTTTTACGACATTTCCATAGATCTTATGCCCCATAGCCACTGCAACTGCTTCTTCAATTCCGGTTAAAATCTTCACTACGTTTTCTATCTCTTCGGGCATAACTTTTTCACCAGAAACGTTAATTATATTATCAAGTCTACCAGTAAGATACAGATAGCCTTCTGAATCTCGAAACCCCAGATCTCCCGTTTTAAGCCAGCCATTAACAATATTTTTATCAGCTTCAGTATTTTTCCAATATTTTTTTATTACATTGTCTCCTTTTATCCAAATTTCTCCACTATTTCCAATGTTATTCTTAGCATCAATCAATTTCAATTCCACCCCAGGTGCTGGTAATCCAATAGATTTTTCTTTTCCCTCTTTATCAAAAATCATGAAAGTTGATCGTGATGCTTCAGTCAAGCCATAATAAGTAGCAAAATGACCATTTTTCAAAATTTTTCTGTATTTTTTTACTAATTCAGACTGTAGTGATGCCGTATTTGTAATTATTAATCGAAGCGTAGATAATGAATCTAATATTTCTTCTTTAGATTCTTGTAAAATTTTTGCAAGAGTTGCAGGTACTAATGCCAACGTTGAACCACTATTATTTTTTATAGAATCGCATATTTCAGAGATGTTTGTTGCATTTTTATGTAAAAACAGTGTTGCTCCTGTATATAGTGAGGCATGAAGACATCCTAGTCCAAATGAATGATATAGTGGCAATGGAAGAATGTTAATGTCTATTTCTTTATAATCTAGAACGTCGGTTATGTTTTTTGTCGTAAATACACAATTTTGATGTGATACTGGAACTCCCTTAGGAAATGTAGTTGTTCCTGAGGTATAAAGTAAATAACTAATTGAGTTAGGTTCTGGCTTTCTGGTACTAGATTTGTTATAATTGATTGGAACGTCGGTAAAATCAAATTTTTCAATATTTGTATCTGTGAGTTTTTGGATTTTTTTTATAAATTGTTTTGTAGTAACGATAGTGCGTGGTTCAGATAAATCAATTTGTTTAACTAAATTTTCATCAGAAATATTGGTAGGTAAAATATGTGCAATACAAGAAGCATACAGAGTTCCAAGGTAGGAAATTACAAACTCGGTAGAATTTTCAAAAAGCAAACTAACAACAGAATTTTTTGGAAATTTGGAAATGTATGAAGAAAATCCTTTTACTAATTCAAATAATTCCTTATATGTATGCCTCTGCTCTGTTGTCACAAGAGCAATTTTATTGGGATTTTTATTTACTGAATTTTCGAGAAAAGCTGTTATGATCTTCATAAATGAGATTTAATACAGGCTAGTAATTCCTTTGCAGAAGTGATAGAAATGGATTCATCTATTGTTAAATTGATGTTAAATTTTGATTCTGCAAGTGTTATTAAGTTTAGTTGTGCAAATGAATCCCAGTGTTCATAATCTTTTTGCTTTTTATTCCAATCAAATTCTGATTCTTGTAAGGTAGGAAAAGCTTCAAAAAATAATTTTTTAACTTCGTTTTCTAAATTCATAATTTGTAGATACCAAAGTTTCAGTCAGTGTAGAATAAATAAATCTATTACTATTTTGTCACATGATTGAGAATATAGGCATAGGAATTGACATAGTTGATGTAAAACGCTTTAAAACAATCCCATACGCCTATAAAAAAAAATTTTATGAAAAAATTTTTCTACCTTCTGAAATAAAATATTGCCTCGCTTTCAAAAATTCGACTCTTCATTTTGCTGGAAAGTTCGCCGCAAAAGAAGCTGTAAAAAAATCAATAAATGAAACACTTGATGTCCATGATATTGAAGTTGTAAGTATATCACAAGTACCCAAAATTAAACTTAGAAAAAGATTACCATACAAATTTCTTGTTTCCATAACACATGAGAACGATTTTGCGATAGCTGTTGTTATATCCGAAAGAATAAAATCAGATAAACTTTCTAGTAAGCTTGCTTAATTTTTTCATAAAATTGTTAAAAAATTCACTGCTTTCTTTTTTAAGAACCCATTGTGGTACTGCAATCTCATCTGTAAAGTTTTTTATAACTTCTTTATCACTAACAATTTTTTCTTTTTCAAGTTTTTTATATCGTTGATTAATTTTATTACTATTTTTTATAATATTAATTGAAGCTTTAAGTTTTTGTTTTGCTAATCCTTTTTTAAGATAAAAAAAGAAAACCACTATTTCTATTATAATTAAGGCAGGCAACATCTTGTATAATGTTGATCTTGAATAATGGGTAAGGAGGCAATATAGTCTGTTTCTTTCCATAAGATAAAATTTAAAGGAACTCCACTTGAAGCTGTAACCTTCTACTGGATGATAAACAATTGATTTTGGAACATAATAAGATTTTATTCCCATCTGTGCTGCACGCCACCCTAAATCTAAATCATCATGAAAAGCAAACAAAAATGAATCAAACATTTCTAGTTTGTTCATGATTTTGATGGATGTGAATAAACAGGTACCAGATGCATATCCAATTATTTCAGGAGCATCAAATTGATTTGTGTCTACCTCACCCTTACTTCGTGAGTAACCAAATCCAAATAATTGAATCATATTACCAGTACTCAAAAGCATTTTGTGATTAGTAGTTGCAAGGAATTTAGGTTGATAGAGTCCTTCTCCATGTGCTTTAAATGAATTAATTAGTTCAATTAGCCAGTTAGGTTCAACTATTGTATCTGGATTTAAAATTACTATATACTCTCCTTTTGCCTGTCTTATTCCTACATTATTACCTTCACAGTATCCTAAATTTTTATCATTTTCAATTAATATTATTTGTTTAAATTTTTCTTTGCATATTTTATGACTTTTGTCTTTTGATGCGTTATCAACTAAAATTATTTCATAATTATCGTAATTTGTTTTTAAAATAGATTCAATGCAGTCAAATAACAAATCACCAGCATTGTAATTTAATGTAATAATGCTTACTAGTGGATTAAGTTCTTTCGTTGTCATTATCAAATTTTGTGGCTTGATAATTTAAAGAGATAATATCTGCATTCCACGTTGGTGGCATTTCTCGCATATGTTTACTAGCATTCCATTTTTGTCTTTGATCGTTAATTATCCGATTAATTTGTTGTTCTGTTAAATTAAGAGTTTTTCCTATTTGTTCCTCAGAAACATTTTTTTCTTTTAAATGCCAAGCTAGATCAATTATTTGGTAAGGAATACTGTAAAAAAATTCTTCATCACTAACTTCAAAACTCCAAGTATCGGGCGAAGCTTTTCTATTCAATATTTCTTTTGGTACATCAAGATATTGTGCTAATTGATAAACTTGAGTTTTATACAAATTTGCTAAAAGTTCAACGTCTACTCCCCCATCACCGTATTTGACAAAATAACCTTGAACAAATTCGGATTTATTTGTAGTTCCCATAACCAAATAATGATTTTTTTCTGCATAAAAATACAAAAGTGTCATTCGAGTCCTATGCTTTATGTTTGTTGCAGCTGTTATAGCTAAATAATCTGGTAATGATAATTTTATTTTATGTATGACATTATTGCCATCTTGAATTTCTAGATATGGAATGTTCAGATTATCGTGCTCTATTAAGTTAGATGAAAGTACTAATCGGTATTTACATTTATTATCAAATGTGGAAAAATTTTTTTTGATTATAGATTCCCTTATTTTGTATATTTTGAATGATTCTAAAATAGAAGTTATATCTATTATTTCGGATCTAATGTTTAATTTTTTTACTAATAATTCTGCAAAAGTCTTACTTTGCTGATTTGATTCTTTTTCAGGCATAATTATTCCCAAAACATTTTCTTTTCCAAGTGCTTTAGTACATAAAGTTGCAACTAAAGCCGAGTCTACACCACCGCTAATTCCTACTACAACTCCACGTTTTTTGAATTTGTTGAAAACTTGTTCTTTTATGAAATTCTGTATGTTATTAGAAACTTCATCGATGTTTTTTATTTTCAAAATTTCAGAGTTTATCATTTTTCGTTTTGTTTTAAAGTTTTTAGCTATTTAATTTTGCTAAGCTTTATAGAACATCAGAAGATTTCATATATGAATTAACTTATGGATGAAATCACAAAAAAAGTAATTGATATGTATAGTTTGTATCCATACCCATTTCCTACTTCAAGTAGAAAAAAAACCAACGAATTATTGAATTTACTTAGAATATTTTCCATTGAAAATAGATATGAGTTTGATGGAAAATCAGTGCTTGATGCTGGCACGGGCACTGGACATCGTTTGATGCAAGCTGCTTCTTTCTATAAAAATAGTAATTTTATAGCTATTGATTATTCACAACATTCTGTTAATATTGCAAAAGAACTCGCACTAAAACAGAATGTAAGTAATGTTAATTTCAAGATCAAAAATTTGATGAATGATCTTTCTGATTTAGGCAGATTTGAGGTAATTTTATGCATGGGTGTTTTACATCATCTTTCAGATCCAAAGGTTGGACTTCAAAATTTGTGTTCAATTTTACATGATAATGGTTTGTTATTTCTTTATGTATATGGAAAGCTTGGTGGTCATCAAAGGATGATACAGAAAAAAATTGTATCATTGTTAATTGGTAACAGTAAAAAAAAATATGAAAAGGGAGTAAAATTAGTAAAAGAATTAAAATTCGATAATTTGGAATACGGATGGAATCTTGATATTGAAAATGAAAATGAGAAGAATGCACTTATTGTAGACGCTTTTTTGCATGCTAATGAAAATTTGTATGATTTTGATGATTTAGATAGATTAATGAAATGTTCTGGTTTGTATGGATATTGTATATTTGGTATAACAACTAAAAAAATTGGTTTATTATTTGATACTCAAATCGATCCAAAAATACGAATTCCAGCATCTCTTGCCAATATCAATAATATAACAAAATCTACTTACATATTAGAAGCGTATCAAAAGTTAGATCTAAAAGATCGCTGTAGAATACTAGAATTGTTTTATGAACCAAATGGTTACACAATAGTTGGGCTTACTAAACAAATGTATGAATCATTAGACGTTGAGAGTAGGATTAAAAACAATTTAATATTGTGTTAGTAAAATTGTTTTTAAATAAAATTATATTATAATAAAATTTTTGTTCCTTCTCCAAGCAAGAACATTTTTTCTCCCTGATTTGTGCTATTAGAAACAATTGATGAGTTTGTAGCTATTATGCTTTTTCTGATCTTGGTATTATAATTGATTTCACAGTTTGACATGATTATACAATCTTCAATATCACATTTTGATAAATATGAATTATCGCCAATACTAGTATTGGGTCCAATACGTGTCCCAGAATCTATTATGCAGTTTTTACCTATAATAACTGGTCCAATAATTTGTGAACCATTTTTTAATATAGTTCCTTTGCCTGTCATCACTTTGTCATCAATAAATACACCGTCTTCTTTTTTACCATGAAAATATGGTTTCATATTTTTCAACACAACTCCATTTGCATGTATTATATCATCAGGAGTTCCAGTGTCCTTCCAATAATCGGTTATCATGTGATAAGATATTTTGTGATCCTTTTCCAACATAATTTGAAGTGCATCTGTAATTTCCAATTCATTTCGCCAGGATGGTTTTAGATGGTCAATGATATCAAAGATTTTAGGTGTTAAAAAATAGATTCCAGTTACTGCAAAGTTGGTTGGAGGATTCTTTGGTTTTTCTATAATTTTTTTTATTTTTTTTCCTTCAATATCGGCTATGCCAAATCTTGTAGGATTTTCTACCTCACATAATAGAATAGAAGCATCATCATCAGAATTTTCAAAATCTTTTGCAATGCTATGTATTGATTTCTGAATAATATTATCACCCAAAAATACTAGAAACTTGTTTTTGCCAACAAAACTTTTACATAGACGTATTGCATGAGCTATGCCTTTTGGTTCTTCTTGTTTAATGTAAGTAATTTTTACGTCAAATTTTTCTCCGTCTTCATAATATTCTTGAACTTTGTTGGCTCCTAATCCACCTATAATTATGGCTATATCTTTTACACCTGCATCTTTTAATGAGTCAATACAGTATTCTGACATTGGTTTGTTAGCAATTGGTAAAAGCTGTTTTGGTCCAGTATGGGTTAAAGGTCTTAATCTAGTTCCATGGCCACCATGTAAAATTATTCCTTTCATATTAATCTCAAAAAATCATAATTAAAATAAATCTAGTTTTTCCAAGGAGTAGAAGTTAGTGTTTTTTCATGTATAGCCTTCTGCCAATAGTTATTAGATAAATACCAGCTGATAGTTTTTTCTAAGCCGTCTTCAAAATTCGTCTTAGGTAACCAATTTAATTCATTTCTTATTTTTGAAGAATCGAGACTGTATCTAAAATCATGACCTGGCCTATCTTCTACAAATTCAATTAAATCATGAGGTTTTTTCATTATAGAAAGAATTTTTTTGACTATTGTTAAATTATCGACTTCGTTGTTTGCAGATATATTATATGATTCTCCAGATTTTCCATCAATCAAAACTTTAAGTATTGCATCACAGTGGTCGTTGACAAAAATCCAATCTCTAATATTTTGTCCAGTACCGTAAACTGGAATTTTTTTGTTTTGGAGGGCTAGAAAGATTGTTTTTGGAATTAGTTTTTCAGGAAATTGTCGTGGTCCGTAATTGTTAGTGCATCTAGTTATCAAGCAATCACAGTCATATGTTATCACAAAGGAATTTAGTAAAATCTCCGCAGCTGCTTTAGTTGCTGCATAAGGACTTGAGGGATTAAGTTTTGTATATTCGCTTGCACTGCTAGTTTTTAAACTTCCAAATACTTCATCTGTAGAAATATGAATAAGTCGTTTCTTACGTCTTTTTATAATATTAAGAATTGTGAAAACTCCTTGTACATTTGATTCAAAAAATGGTTTTGAATCTTGAATGCTTCTATCAACAAATGATTCTGCTGCAAAATTTATTATCGCCTCACATTCAGAAATTAGCTTATCCATTAAATTATAATTTGTTATATTTCCTTCCACGAATTTATAGTTGGAATTATTTTTGATGTCAACTAAGTTAGCCTCGTTTGAGCCATAGAGACATGCATCTACATTGGTAACCGTAAAATCATTGTAATTTTGTAAGATTTTTAGTATAAAGTTACTTCCTATAAACCCAAGTCCACCTGTAACTAATAATTTCATGTTTAAACGACTTTTATCGAGTTAATATAATATTGTACTCAATTCTTAGTATAAAACGCTAATCAAACAATCTAAACTTTTATTGGTTTCTTATTTGATGATGCAATAATGATAAAAGAAGATATTTCGTTTATGAAATTAGAAAAATATCCAACCAAAGACGTTATTGACAATCATGTTAATGGTTCACTTATAGTGGTTTGGAGAGATTATGATAATATAATAAAAAATCAACCAAAAATGGTGTATGTTAGTTCTGTAAATCCGGGAGAAATTAAAGGCCCTCATTTACATACTAAAAGAAACAGTTATTTTGTATGTATTCATGGTAAAGTTATTTTTATAATAAAAGATCAGAATGGTAATTACGACGAGATAGAATCTAGTGAAGAGAATCCTAACTTAGTATTTGTACCAAAAAATTTTCCTTCTGCACACATCAATATTTCAAATAAAGTATCAAGGGTTTTGACATTAGCTGATCTTGCTTGGCGACAAAACGATATAGAAATGAAAAATGTTTCTTTTGATGATTATAACTGGAAGAAATGGAATTTAGTTAGAAGATCAAATTTTAATCATAAATAACAATTGTTTATCTACAATTTTTAACATTTCGTTGTCAATAGTATAATCATAAGAACTATAAATTAAAAAATTTGTATTGTTTTGATATAGTATCAAATACTAGAATCGATGATTCTTTAAAGTATTGTGGATTTGTGTAGTGGGTTTTTTCTGTTCTATGAACAGAGCCTGGATTTAGAACAATAGTTTTTCCAACCTTTTTTAATTCTCCGTTATTAGGGTCTTTTGTGTGAGTATGACCGTAAATAAAGACATCAAATTTGTTAGATTTGATTAGTTTTTCTTTTTTCTTTAAATCTTGACCGTGGTATATTCCAAATTTCAACCCATCAATCTCAATTTTTCCAATATCACCTAATAATCTTCCATTAATGGAATCAAAAGCATTTTGTAATCCACGTTTTTCACCATCATTATTACCAAGTATACCAAAAAGTTTTATTCCTTTTTCTGTTAACCTAGCAAATTCTTTGACAATTGGAGGAGATATAATATCTCCAGCATGTATTACAATTTTTACGTCATTTTGTTCGAAAATATCCATAGCTTTATGTGTGTTAGTAATATCATCATGACTGTCTGACATTATTCCAACTTTCAATGTTAAATTATATTACGGTTCTAGAAATAAATCACACGGTATAAAAAAATTCAATTTTTAAAATTTCATAGTGAAATTGATATATATGAAGTAATTTAGCACAAAGTTATGGTTAGAGCAAAAAGCGACCTTAGTTTTCGTGGCTGGTATTATTTCAGACAAGGATGGGCTAATTATTTTACATTTGTTTTTGCTGCAGTAAATACGCTTACTGTTACTTATTATTTAGCAATTGAACGATATCCCTCTCTTAATGTAATATTTCCTAATTTCATACAATATGTCATAATTGTAACAGTCATAGGAATTCCATTATTAGTAGGAATTGGATATCTACATTGGAAAAAAAGTGCGGCACGTAAAGCTGAAATTGATATTATGTTTGAAAGTCATCCTTATTTAAATCGATTGTTGGTTAATTCTGAGTTAATTCTTAAATTAAATTTAAAATTTAATGAAAAACTTCTCAAAATGTTAAAAGATAAACTGACAGATGAGGAAGTTAAAGAATTAACTGAATTACAAAAAGAATTCTCAGAATTTGTAAAAGAGCGAAAGTTTAGGAGCCCTATGGATTGGCAATTTTTTGAAAAAATCGATAATTTTTTCAAAAAATAGTTTTATAATCTAGATTAATTATTTGATGAAATTTGATTGTTTGTGTGTATTAATCTTTTAATATTTTCCCAATTCATATACCCATTAATGAGTCTAAATTGGCGTAATAGATGCTTTTTCATCATAGAATTTATATGTTCAAATGAATCGATAATTGATAGAAAATACAAATATTCATTTTAGTTTACATAACTCATTTGAGATTTATTGATTATTATTTAGTTATTCTAATTGTGCTCTAATAGAATTGATTCATTTATTTGTCCTTTTTTTTTGTGGGTTTTAATATACCATTCTATAGTTTTTTTCAAACCATCTTCCAAGGAAAATCTAGGCTTCCATCCAAGTAATTTTTCTGCTCGTGAATTATCAAGTGCTCTGGATAATGCCCCTGTTGGTTTTGATTTGTTAAATATGAATCTGTTTGGTTTCCATTCTAAAATTTTACAAATCATTTCTACTACCTCAATTATTTTATATCGCTTTCCAGTACCAAGATTAATTGGAGTCATGTCAGAAATTTTTTCTGCAGCTAGTATGGATCCTTCTACTATATCTTCGACATATGTAAAGTCTCTTTCTTGTTTCCCATCTCCCCAGATTTCATAAGGATCCATTCTTTCAACTGCCTTGTAAATTAATGCTATAATTGCATGAGTTTCATTTTCTCGTGGACCATATGCAGTAACAAATCGTACAGGACATCCTTTCATACCATATTGTTTCTTAAAAGAATGCATTTGCATTTCACTCATAAGCTTACCCCAACCATATTCTATATCTGCACTCATATATCCATCTAGATTCAATGGATTTGAGTCATCTTCCTTTAGCTTATAATTAGAGCCTATGTTTTTTTGTAGATCTGTGGGATAAACACATGCAGTGCTTGCAAAAACAATTTTTTCAATATTAGTATTAACGCAAGCCTCAAAAACGTGGTGGTCAATTGAAAAATTTGAACTTACATCTGCTGGGTGTGTAGTAATGTAACCACGACCACCATGTATTGCAGCTAGATGAAAAACTATGTTTTTATCTTGAAATATTTTTTTGATGTCGTTTTTCTTTATGTATTCTAAATCCTGCTTAACAAATTTTATTTTATCCCATGATTCTTGCAGATTTTCTTTTTTCCCGCTACTTAGATCATCAACGACGGCAACATTAGCATCTAGCTCCACTAATTTATCTACCAAATGACTTCCTATGAAACTAGCCCCTCCTGTTACTAGTACATTAACATCCTTCCAGTTTTTATTAAACAATAGAATCTACTCTAAATCTTCTTATTAGATTTTAAATAATTTTCACTCCATTCATAAGTGCGTCTTAAACCTTCATCTAAGGAAATTTTTTGTGTCCATCCCAATATCTTGTTTGCCTTAGTGCAGTCTGCTGCTCTTCCTAAATCTCCTGTTGGTTGTGAAAGATCATATTCTTTTTTAATATCTTTTCCCGAAATCTTTATTATTTTATCAGCAATTTCATTTATAGTAGTTTTTACAGGACTGCCAACTTGAATTGGACCTTTATTGAGTCCTTTATCGATTGCTAACATAAAAGCATCTACTACATCAGATACATAAAGAAATGCTCTACTTTGTTCTCCGTTTCCCCAAATAACAAATTTTTCATTTGGATAATTTATTGCCTTTCTTATAGTTGCTGGAATAACTTGGGATCTTTCTATTGAAAGATCACTGTGTGAACCATACACATTATGAAGTCTAAGAATGGTTGTATTCAATTTTCCAGAATTACTGTATAACTCGCATTCATATTCGCCCATTAGTTTTCCCCAACCATAAGATGATTCAGGATGTGCTGGATACATGTCACTCTCTTTAAAAAGTGGATAGTCTGGATCATTTTGTTTTTCTAATGGATATGCACATGCTGCGCCAACATATGCTAACTTTTCTACATCTGCATTTGCAGATGCGGCAAACATGTTAGAATTAATTAATATATTACTTCTATACACAAATGCTTCATTACCAAAAACAAAATCAATGCCTGCAACAATATCAGCCAAATGAAAAACTATATCAATTCCTTCTACTGCTTTTTCACAATTTTTTAATTCTCTAAGATCTAAATTTTTAAAATCGTTTTCCATGTCAATGATAGGCTTGTTCTTTTCATCCACGAGATATTCTTTTTTCCCCCTCCATAAATTATCTGCAACTCTTACATGAGCACCTTCATCTACTAATCTCTTCGTAAGATGAGAGCCTATATGACCAGCACCCCCAGTTACTAAAACATTATAACCAGACCAATTCATAAGCCACAAAAAAATTTTCGATTTTATAAGTCTAATACATATTTCTGACTTATTTGGCAACTACCCATTATATTGCAGTAATTTTGATTCATAATAATGAAATTGCATATTGGTTGTGGTAATGTAATACTTCCAGGATGGATAAATTTAGATATTGAGAATTTGCCTGGTATATACATTCAAGATGATGTACGAACATTAAATAAAATAGCTGATGAGTCATGTGATATTATCTATGCATCACATGTCTTAGAACATGTAGGAAGACATGAATTTGAGACTGTGTTGAAGACATGGAATAAAAAATTAAAAATGAATGGAATTTTGCGTCTAGCCGTACCAGATTTTGAAAAAGCTGTCTTATGGTATATGCAAACAAAACAGATTTTAGATATTGTTGGGCTTGTGAGTGGAGGTCAGAAAACAAAATTTGATTATCATCAGATGATTTTTGATAGAAAAATGTTAACTGATGCTCTAAAAAAATGTGGGTTTGGAAATATACGTGAATGGGATTGGAGAAAGGTCGATCATGGAAGAATCGATGATTATAGTCAATCATATTTTCCCCATATGGATAAAGAGAAAGGAACGTTAATGAGTTTAAATTTAGAGGCTACTAAAATTAGTAATCCACTCACACAAAATATGAATCTTGGAAAATCCCCGTGGCAGTAAACTGTTAAACTAAAGTAAATTTTTTATTAGTTTTACTAATGCTTCTGTAGCTTTATCGTTATTCAGGTTTGCAAGAGTATAGTTCCTACCTTCTACAGCAATCTCTTCCCATGTTGGATTATCTAGATCGTTTAAATATTCTTCAAACTTCTCTCTATAATTTTTTTCATTGATAAAAATTGCAGTTTTACGATCCTTAAATCCGAGATATTCTCCATTATTTTTAGGCGTAATTTCCATAAATGTTAAGCAACCAGCAGCAGGAATTTCCCAATATTTTTGTGTTGGATAGAAAGTGGTTGCAGCTATAGCAGCTCTATATTGTGAGAGATATGAAGAATAATCTTCATTAATGTAATTTTTTCCTTTCATGCCAGAATAATCTACATATGGTAACTTATTGCATTTAGTTCGTAATTTGTAAAAATACCAAGAAGAATGTCGAGGATTTAATATACTGTTAGCTATTCGTGATTTAAGATTTGTTTTGCCAACAGCTCCCGAATTTAGAATTTTGTCTTTTATTCTATTTTTAAATGGTTTAAGGTTTTGATATAGATGTGATTCTAACCCAAATATTATAACCTCATATTTGAAGTGTTTAGGATAAAATTTGTAAAAATAGCTTTTCGGGATTGTGCCAAAATAACAATCGATTTTCCATTCATTATGAAAAGAGATTAGATCATATCGTTGAGCTGAGTGAGGATCACCGGTTCTACTTATAACCGGAATTTCGGTTTTGTGGATTCCGATTAACTGATCTGGAGTTCCATCTGTCCTATTATTAGGTAATAAAATAACATCATATTTTCCTTTTAATTGAGTTGTATCAAACTTATCATCAGCCGGGAAATAAGTTACATCAAGATCTGGATTTCGTCCAAGTGCGTTCATAAAAAATTGATAAGTTGTTTTATCGAAATGATCTGTTTGGAAATAGTTGTAAGATTTTTTATAAATAAATGCTACACGAATTTTTCTATTCAATTTTCCAGTTTTTGTTCTATTAATGGCAATAATGAATTAAAAATTTCTGTCGCAACAACATTATTTCCTTTATCTCCCATATGACCTAAATCGTAGAAAATTGTTTCATTTATTCCATTAAATGCGTAAGAAAGATCTGTTGTCATGTCACAATTTTCAATTAGTGATGTAAGAGCATCTCTCATTAAAGGATAGTATGGTGCTACTGATTGATGAGAGAGTTTTTCCAGATTGTTTGATTCCCATTCGCTTAAGGGTTTATTGCCTACACCTAAAATAGGCTGGAGCACTATAGCTACTGCAAAATTCTGTTGTTTTCCTAATTCACAAATTTCATACCACCTATTTTTCCACAACATAACTTTCTTTTCCATATCATCTTGTTTAATAGATTCTTGTGGTGCTCCTCTATCACCATAAATATTCTTTGTAATTACTCTATCAACAAATTTGAAAAATTCTGGAGATTTGTAATAATTCTGTAACATTATAAAGTGCTTTGACATATTATAGATAAAAGATGGTTTGACATATTCCGTTTTTATAGGATTAAACAAATCATTCCAACCATCATATATTATGAACAAATCAGGCTGGTAAAAGATTAATTTCTCTTTTATGAGAAATGTTTCATGATAAGAATCATGCCCGTTAATTCCAGCGTTAATAACTTCAACCCTATAGTTTTTTTCTAAACCATCAAATTTTTCTTGTAGATATCCTGGTGTAGTGGTTTTGTCTGATGTTGAGTATATCCCATACAAAGTTGATCCGCCTAACACAAAAATCCTAAATGTTTTTTCATCTTTTTCATAAGAAAATTCTGTACCACGAAATCCTAGACTGTTGATATTTACAGAATTCGTATGTTGGTTAGGTTCAAGATTTTTTATTGGCAATTCGTATTCAATTATTGATTTATAATCTTGACATAATCGTTTTAAATAATCACTATTCAAATCTTCATACATTCCGCTTTGCGGCAATCCAAGATAACAAGAATCTCTTAGCTCAAGTATTATTCTGGCAATAATTTCAACTGAAGCTAAAATTATAACAAGAATGATAAAACCAAAGATTATTTGTTTTTTATATGAAACTTGAACAGACATTATTTCTTCCTTGATATCACAAAATTTCCCATTATCAGATAATCCATATCTGTTTTCATTAGCATTGAGTAGGCTTCGCTAGGAGTGTTAACAATTGGTTCGCCCTTTACATTCATTGAAGTATTTACAACTACTGGAACTTCAGTAATCTCATTAAATTTACTGATTAATTCATAATATAGTGGATTGCTTTCTTTAGAAACAGTCTGCAGTCTCCCGGTACCATCTACATGAGTGACAGCAGGGATTATATCAGGTTTTTTTACCTTTGCCACAAGTAGCATGTATGGACTAGGGATATTTAGCTCGAAATATTCAGATACATATTCTTCTAAAATGCTTGGTGCAAATGGTCTAAATGATTCTCTGTGTTTGATTTTTTCGTTTAATATGTCCTTCATGTTTCCATCTCTAGGATCTGCTAATATGCTTCTGTTTCCTAGAGCTCGTGGACCCCATTCCATTTTTCCTTGATACCACCCAACTATGTTTTTTTCTGAAATCAGTTTGGCAGTAAATTCAAGTAATTTCTGCTTTTCAAAGTACTCATATTTTATTTTGTTTGAATCTAAGAATGATTTTATTTCTTCATTAGAATAAGATGGACCAATATAAACATTATTTTGTATCATTAATGATGGCTTGTCATGTATTCTATTTTGTTTTAAATGATAATAATACAAATATTGTGCACAGCCCACGGCACTTCCTGCATCACCAGGTGATGGTGGGATATGTATATTTTCAAAGGGGCCTTCTTTTAGTATACGATAATTTGCTACTCCGTTAAGTGCAACACCACCTCCAAGACAGATATTTTTTGTATTATTTTGTTTATGAATATGTTCTATCATTTTTAGTAAAACTTCTTCAAGAACTAATTGTGCGCTAGCACCAATGTCATAATGAATGTTATTTATTTCAGAGTTCTCTTTTCGTGGTAAGACTCCAAATAATTCAGAAAATTTTTTGTTTGTCATTACTTTATCATATGTAAAAGCAAAATATTTCATGTTCAGCTGAAAGCTGCCGTCTTTTTTTACATCAATTAGCTCGTCTAATATAAGATCATAATATTTTGGCTTTCCATATGATGACAATCCCATAAGTTTGTATTCTCCCTCATTGACTTGAAATCCTAAAAAATAGGTAAATGCAGAGTAGAATAATCCTAAAGAATGTGGCCATCTAATATCATTTGTTAATTTTATTGTTGTATCGTATGCAGTACCATATGATGTTGTAGTCCACTCTCCTACACCATCTACCGTCAAAATTGCGGCTTCGTCAAATGGAGATGTAAAAAAAGCATATGCTGCATGAGACATGTGATGTTCTGGAAACATAATTATTCCAGTGAAATCTTTGAGATGTTTTTTAATTTCGTCTTTTATCCATAATCTCTTGTGTAGCCATTTAGGAATTACATCGAGAAAACTATTGAGGCCTTTTGGCGCTACAGCTATGTAGTTATCCAACAAACGTTCAAATTTTAAAACCGGTTTATCATAAAATGCAACAGCGTCAATTTGAGAAGAGGATAATCCACATTCTTTCATACACCAATCAATTGCTAGTTTAGGAAAGCCATCATCGAATTTTTTTCTTGAAAATCTTTCTTCTTCTACAGCTGCAATTATTTTGCCATCTTTAAGTATAGCTGCTGCTGCATCATGATAATAACAAGAAATTCCTAATACAATCATATTTAATATTGTTTAAAAATTCTATTAGGTTTTAATTGTTCCATTTGTAACCAATAACTGGATTTTTGTTTTTTTAATCTAAGTAAATCTATGTGTAAAAGCTTGAAAAAAATTCCATATAATGATACAACAAATACAAATAAAATTCCAAGAAAAATTTTTGTATTAATTAAAGCAAATAAATCCAATCCTTTTGAAAGTTTAAGAGCAAATACTTGAGTTGTTACAGCAATTATAGCAATAAAAATCACAAGTATTTCAAGAGAAAAAATACCTAATACTGATATAACAATAAAAAACCATAAAGAAAATCCTGCTGTAACTGTTAATGCTTTGAATCTAGGAGAGGATAATTCCATTATATCGGATAAATTAATGTAACAAGTCCACTTTGAGCCAGTGCTGTTATGGCCATCATTGCAATAAGTAAAATTATGATTGGAAACATGTGGAACTTTCGTTTAATTAAAAAAAACTGGAAAACTTCCTTTATAGTAGAGAATTTACTCAATTTTTTAAATTCATTAAATTCTGTTATTTAGAGTTTTGTTCAAGTTAATGTTTATGACTATAAAAAACAGTAAACTTATTTTGCAATAGATAACTTCATTATGATTTATTATTAGATAATCCAAAAATGAAATTCACAATTATTTTTAGTGAAAATTATAAATAGGTTAATAAAACCTTCGCTAATAAAATGTCTTTTGTTATATGGCTAACTGGTATTCCTTGTTCAGGAAAAACAACAATTTCAAAAAAATTAGCAGAAAAAATTCCGAATTTGGCAATATTAGATGGTGATGAACTTAGAGAATGGTTATCTCCTAAGGAAGATTTTTCAAAAAATGAGATTATAAAGCATAATAAAAAAGTCGCACATTTAGCGAAATTACTTGTAGAACACTCCGTACCCGTATGCGTTGCATTAATTAGTCCTTATCATGAAAATAGACAAAATGCACGCCAAATTGTAGACAATTCTAATTTTGCAGAAGTGTATTTAAAATGCTCTCTAGATATTTGTGAGATTCGAGATGTAAAAGGTATGTATAAAAAAGCAAAAGCTGGTCTAATAAAAAATTTCATTGGTTTGGATAATAGATATGAAGTTCCAAAAAATCCAGATTTAGTTATAGACACTAAAAAATTAACTGTTGAGAAAAGCGTTAAAAAAATACTGAAATATCTAAAACAACAAAAATTTATGTGAGCTGATAAAAAATACTGATTATATCGCAAAATTTATCAAATTATGGACTACCGATTCCTGAGAATGCAATTTTTAGAATTAATTTAGCTTGGGTAAGTAGTTTAGATGAATTAGAAAATCTATTAAAAAAACACAAAAAACATTCTATTTTTCTTGATTTACCAGTTAAAAGAATAAAGCCTCCTCGCAACAATTATTCTATAGATGATTTAATTCCTATTCTTAAAGAACATTCGAATGTTGAATATTTTGCTATTTCAAATGTAGAAACAGGAAAAGATTTATCAAAATATTTGAAATTATTACCAAAACACATTACACTTGTGCCAAAAATAGAAAATGCCATTGGAATTTCAAACATTAAAGAAATTACTGATAGGTTACCTAGAAAGAAGATCATAATGCTTGATCATGATGATCTTTACTCATCTTTAGTAAAATCAAATAAATCATCATCATTTAAAGAATATGTAAATAATTTAATAGATTTTTGTAATGAAAATAATATTATTTTATTACGTACTAAAGGAGTAATTTTTGGAGACGATGAAGGACGAATTAGGTAGTTTATTTATCCCAATCAAAGCTCTTGTTAATTAGCTTGTACAGTTTTTCATTATGATGTTTGAAATACTCTATTAGGAATCTTCTTGTTTCATCTTTCATTAGCGAATAATTACGCTTATTTTGTTTTGTGTAGTCATTAATCTTGACATAAGGTACATCTAAAAACTCAAAAATCTCTTTAAGTACTTTATCAGTATTTCTTGAAAGTTCTTCAGATGATATCATTAATAGTTGCTCTTTTGGAAATAGTTTATACCAAATTTTTAATTGCTCAGCATAGAATCCTCTAGCTAGAATTTTTTCATAATAATTATCTACTAGGAAGGATTCACTATTTAATCTTGATTTACTATTTTCAATTTCGTTAATCTCTAATTCTATAATTTCTTCAAATGTCTTGTCTATATCTCCATCTTGAAATGCTATTATATAATTTGAATAAGCACGATCAATAGGATTTCTTAGATTTGCAATAATTTTAGCATTAGGAAAGCATTCCGAAATTCTTCTTGCAACTAATGGGTTGTAAATATAGAATGGCGTGACATCATATGTTAAAAATTTACCGAATTGTTTTGTAATTTTGTTTTTTGTAAATATGGTCGGAAATAAAGATTTGTACCAATGTACACCCAAATGATAGTTATCATCAAAATAACCTAATTCGTCATATGCAGCTTGTTTAATGCAGTTATGTTGCCCTAAATAATGATATAATGAAGTTGTACCACCTCTCACTACACCAATTACAAAAAAATCAGGAAGAACCCTAAAAAGGCTAGTGAAATAAAACCAGTTTCTTTTGTATGCGCCATAGTGTAATTTTTGAAGAAATTTCCTTGTTGTGCTATATGATGCTACATTATATTTCATAATTTAGTACAGCGTTTTCATCCTTGATCTTGATTATTTATTTGTTCAAATTTTTCATAATCTATTCGAATACTTTTAAAGGATGATTGTGAGTAGGAAACTTTCATTAATTTTATTAAGAATTTGAAAAATGAATACTGCAAAACCAGACCAGATTAAAAATTCACTATAACAGTGTACGGATCCTGAAGTTCCAAGCAATATTGTTGATATTGGATAATCTATTAGATGTTTCTGATAACAATGATGTTAATATAAAAATGACTATAACAACTCATGGTTGTTCTTTACATGATGCACTTGTTAATGATATAACAAGATACGTAAAAAAGTTCTAAGTGTAAATAATGGCAAAGCAGACATTAATAGGGATCCACCTACATATTCTAAATTAGAGAATGAAGCTCGAGAGAAACTTATTGAGTTTTATAAATTGAGAAATTTAGAACTTTATGATCTGATAGGAAGAAAGCTAGTATGGGAAAAAATGTAATAGTGATATAATGAATGTAAAACAATTTATAAAAAGACATCCTAACCTTTTTCGATTATGTAAACAACTGTATCGTTTTATTTATAAACGACATATCTATGCTTTAACTGCACCCATTAGAACCTTACCAGATTTTATAGTGTTTGCAGGTGATAGATCAGGAACAACATCATTATACCACAATCTACAAAAACATCCTTGCATTTATGCATCTGATCACGATCATTTAGGATTTTTTGACGATAATTTTGAGATGGGTGTACATTGGTACAAATCTTTTTTCCCAACAACATTACTGAAACATTATGTTAAATTTCGTAGAAAATATTTCATGGCTTACGAAGTTACAGCACAATACTATAGGCGTCCATGGGCCATAAGAAATATTCTTAAATTAATTCCTAATGTAAAATTGATAGCCATTTTAAGAAATCCAGTTGATGTAGCCTATTCAAATTATAGTAATAAATTTCCTAACTTAAAAGACATCTCATTTGAGGATGTAATTAAAAAAGAACTACAAATAATTGACCAAGTGAAAAATGAAATTGAAAAAAATGACCATATTACTTCCCTTATGGAAAATTTAGTTTTAGCACGAGGGTTATATGTATATCAATTAAAGAGATGCTTGAAACATGTCCCTAAAAATCAAATCTTATTTCTATCAACTGAAGAGCTTAATAACGATCATAACAAAACTTTTCAAGTAATTTTTAGCTTTTTAAACTTACCAAAATACGAAATCAAGTATGAAAAAAAGAATATTGGTCAATATTCACAAAAAATGAATTCTGAAACACGAGAATTTTTAATTAATTTTTACAAACCGCATAACAAAAAATTGTATGAACTTATAGGGAAAAATTTTGATTGGGACAAATAGAAATCTTAGTTATTGTTATTAATTTGCAAGAAATTTTCAAAAACTACAAATATAAACGGCTTAATTTTTGTGTATCCAATTGTCATTTGTACTTTGGTTAACAGGCTTACCTCATTCTGGGAAAACAACAATAGCACAAAAACTACGCTATCATATAGATAATCTTGCTATATTAGATGGTGATGAACTTAGAGAATGGTTATCTCCTAAGGAAGATTTTTCTAAAGATGCTGTATACCTACACAACAAAAAAACTGCTCATATAGCAAAAATTCTTTTAAAACATAAGGTACCAGTATGTGTTTCATTAGTCAGCGCCTATTCAGAAAGTAGAAAATTATCTCGCATGATAATAGGAGATCCTTTTTTTATTGAAGTTTATTTAAAGTGTTCTTTTGAAATACTAAAAAAAAGAGATCATGATGGGAGATACAAAGATGCAAAAGATGAACAAACTTTGAACTATGCAGGAACATACATCACTTATGAAAAACCATCAAACCCTGAATTAATTTTAGATACTGGCTCTCAGACAATTGAAGAATCTGTTTCTTCAATTCTTAGTTATCTAGAGAAAAAAACTGATCCCTCACTAGTGAGCTCAATAGATTTTATCAAAAAGAGAACGTTTTGAGAATTAATCGTCTCGAGCTTGATTCATATTAATGATTTGTAAATTAGGTTTAAAGCATATTCTGATATTTTATGTTCTCTGTGAGTATCGTCTAAATATACTTCGAAACTTCCTTTTCCTAATGTAAATAATTTCGTCTTTACCTCGTTTTCATATGTTATGTAATAATTACCAGAGAAACAGCAGGGATCGAATTTATTAAAAATTTGAACGAGTTTCCTATTTTCGCCATATGATGCCATTATGTAAAGATCTAGATAGTCTGCTATTTTGTATAGCTCTGGTAAGATTTGCTCATAATCACCTAGATTATCATCAATGTGACGAAGAAAAATGGGCAATGAACCTGCTATTGAATAACTTTGTAAAACTCTATCATCAAGTGCTGGATACAAAATTCCTGTCCATCCACCACCAGAAATCCCTATCATATAATAGTGATTAAAATCAAATTCTTTGTCCATATAATTAAGAGACACTGCAATTGGTTCAACAAAAAATTTAATCGGTGAAAATGATTCTGATTCTAGAAATGTGAATTGATTATGTGAAACTAATTTTGTTATTCCAAAGCCTGACAATTCTACTACCGGCTGATCATTCATGCCTAACAATGGCATTGAAAATGCTAATACAGAATATCCCTTATTCAAAAAATACTGTATTGTGTTTTTTCCTTTTATGAAATCACCATCATGTCCTTGATGATAAATTATTAGATCATTGTTATTTTGATCCGCTAAAAAAAGATACGCGACTGAATTTACATCGTATTCCATTAATGTTGCAATTTTATCAATTCTTTTGAGATTTTTAAGATCAAAAAATCTATTGTCATCAATATTATGTGTTACTAAAGGTAATGTGGAATGTGGAAAACCACGATCTTTCCAGATATATTTCACAAGTTCATTCTTTTTGGTTGTTATATCATCTGTGGATGTAATATGAATAAGCGACTTGACATCTTTTTCATAAACTTCTGAATTCTCATTTGAGTATTTACTAGAATCTTGTGTGATTTTATCGTAAAGACTATTTAGAGCGTCATAGGGAAAGGTTTTTGCTATTCCTACATACATTCCATAGCTGAAGCCCAAAAAAATCAAAATGATAAAAACAGCATAATATTTTTTCATAATTTAGCAAGAAGTTTTTGGTCGATTTAAAATATTCTTATTAGTTATCTATAGTAACTACAAAAATTCTAACTTAATATGAGAGTATTTGTGATCAATATGAGCTACATGATTTGTATATGTTGTAAAGAGACGGATATTGAAAACTATTCTAATAATTCATACTTTAATTTACATGTATATCACTGTAAAACTTGTAGTTTGTATTTTACAGGCAGTTCAAGTGATGATATTAGACAGAAAGTAGCTGATATTTACAACGCTAAATATTGGATTGATAGAAATGCTCAAAAATCTATTAAATCAAATTTCACTGATGACGATTCATTAGGTAAAAGAAGGAATTGGATTTCACAATATCTATATTGTAACCATTTCTCAAAAATAAAATGTTAGATATTGGAAGTGGTGCTGGTCAATCACTTGTTTGGTTTGAAGAAAAAAGATTTGATATCACTGGAATTGAACCTGATAAAAAATGTTGAATTAATTAATAAAAAGTTGAAAAAAGGAAAATGTATTGCAGGTTATATTGAAGATATACAAATTAAAGATAAATTTGAAGTGATAATGGAATGTTCTTTATAGAAGTGCCAAATTGTGAAAACAAAACAATGTTAAAAAAATCAACAATATCTGAACCTCATTTATTTCATTTTACTAAAAAATCATTATTACATTTGTTAGAACGTGAAAGTTACACAATACGTTGTCGTGATTATTTCAGACCAGCTAAATATAATAGAAGGAGGGTTGAATAAAATTACAAAAAAATATATGAAAAATAGTAACATTTTCCCATATTACCCTAGAATACTTACTAATTATAAAGAAGGTAGGGATTTACGTTTTGTACTTTCTTTATAATTAATTGATAACAAATTAGAATGTATTATAAATAAACAAAATTTTCCAATGTTGGTTAAAAAAATTGAGATTGCTAGTTGCATATGGTAGTAAAGGCAAATATTTTCATTTAAAAGAATTTTGTGATACGTTATCGAAATTTAATGTTGAATGTAAACTAGTAAAAGATACAGATTACAGTAGAGGTTTTCCTAGTAAAAATATCAAAGACTGGTTTTTTGGTAAAAGGAAATTTAGAGATTTAATTAAAGAGTTTTCTCCAGATGGAATATTTATAGATCGACAGACACAATTTGGTGTTGACGTAATAAAAGCAGACATTCCTCTATTTGTGCTTCTTAGAGGCCATTATTGGTTAGAACAATATTGGGGCAAAAAAACACTCTACAAAGGTCCTCTTATCCGCACTGTAATTTGGTTTAGAAATAGAATATCTGAACAGTGTTTTAGCGGAGCAGCAATAATTTTTCCAATTTGCAAATATCTGGAGGATGTAGTAAAGGAACACTACCCAGATAAACCTACCAGTGTTTTTTTTGAAGGAATAGATGCATCAAGATGGTATCATACTAATGAAATGAAATTAGAACATCCTTGTGTTGGATTATTACAAGATGCAAATTGGTGGGGAAAAACGAAAGAAATGTTAACGCTTGAAAAAGTGTTGGCGTCAATGCCGGAAGTAAATTTCTATTGGGCTGGTGACGGGCTTTATAGAGAAAAAGTTCTTTCTGTTTTAGGCAAATACGAAAATTTCCACTGGTTAGGCAGATTAGAATACCCAGATAAAGTAAGAGATTATCTTTCAGAAATTGACGTTTATGCATTAGTTAGTGGAATGGATTTAGCGCCGTTGACACTAAAAGAAGCACAACTAATGGAAAAACCTGTTATTGCAACTGATTCAGGAGGCATACCAGAAATGATGCAAAACAAAATTTCTGGGTTTTTAGTAAAAGAAGAAGATTATAAAGATTGGATAGATAAAATTTCTTTATTATTATCTGATACTAACTTGGCTAAAAAAATGGGTGTAGCTGGTAGAAATTTTGTAAAAGAAACTTTCAGTTGGGAAACAATAACAAAAAAATTTCTGAGTGCAGTAAAACCATTTCTTAAAACATGTTAATCGTTTAGAATTTTTTAAACAGTTTATATTTTTATGGATGGTTTTTGTGTTTTATGATTTTTCGATAATTTTGGTTAAGTTTTTTTATGAGATCAAGTGTTTGGTTATGAATAAGATCAAGATTTGGTATAACACAGTGACCCCCTATAATACCTGGATACATTTTTGGTCTATTTCCCAAATATTTGTGAATTTCATCAGAAAATGACCACATCTCATCATAATTCACGTTGTGTTGTAGTGCAATAATATTGCTGATTTGTGCATAATTAACTAACCAGCCGAGATATGAGGTATCACAAATTATTTTTGCAAGTTCAAGTGTTATAGGATTTGACATTTTTTTTGCTTTTATACCACATTTTTTTAATAATTTTGAATATGTTCTTATAGCAAAATTTTTGCGTGGTGCATTTGGAGTAATTGCAAAAAATTTTGTATATCTTTTGATATCATAGATCATTCTTCTATGAACACCTCTAACAGCACTGTAAATAATTGGTATTGGTAGTTTTGTTTGTAAATTCTCTGTAGTACCAGGACTTATGGTGCTGTGAATAACAATAATTTCTGGTTTGAATTTTCTACTATAAGAAATAACGCTAACCTCAAAATTCTTTAGAAATGGTATACAAATATGGAGTATAGATGTTTTTACATTGCTATATTTTTCTACTCGTTTCTCATCTACTAATTTTTTATTAATATCATATCCTATTGTTGATGTTGATTTTGAAATAATTTTGAGAATGGGTTTTCCAATTTCGCCTAAACCAACTACTACATTTTTTTTCATATTTCCTCATATAATTCGGTTCTAAATTAATCAAACGAATTATTCTGAATTTGTTTTGCTACTGATTATTCACGAATAATTAGATCATTTAATTATAGTAACTAAGAAATATTAACGAACATTAAGTTGTAGTCACCAGTATCAAGATATGAAAGATTTCAGAGCTATTAGCAAGACATATTATGGAAAAATCAAATCGTCATTAGGTTTTAAAAACGAATATGCTAAGTTTTTCAAAGAACAGGATGATGAGTATTATACAAGAATTTTTAATTCAAAACCTTTAATCATAGAAGATTTTGTTCAGTTTTTGAGAACAAAAAAAGATGTTAGTTCAGTTTTAGAAATAGGTTGTAGTACTGGTATTTTTCCAATTAAATTTAGTAACATTTTTGATAATATTGAATATACTGGTTTAGATATATCACAAAAATCAATTAATTATTGTAAAAAATATTCTAATTTTGAATTTATTTGTGCTGATTTTCTAGAGATTGATTTAAAGAAAAAATTTGATATGGTTTTTTCAATCGACGTTATAGATCATGTATATGATATTGATAAATTCATTACAAAAATAGTTCAAACCGCAGAAAAATATGCCTATGTTAATTCTTATCGAGGTTACTTTCCAGATTTAAAGAAACACAAGATGCAGTGGAAAGATAGTGATGGTGTTTTTTATAATAATATATCAGTGAGCCAAATTACAGAAACGCTTTTCAGAAATGGTTTGGCTAAAAAAGAATTTGAAGTTTATCCAAAAAGACGTGCTGTTAATGATGAAAAATCAGAGATGATATTAAAAATAATAAAAGCTGGAGGATAAAATTATTCTAATTTTGTGTTGTGTTCAATTTCTTTTGTAATAAATAATCTATACCAAATTTCTAGTGCTAATAAACCTAGAAATTTATTTATAATTTTTACATCTAAAGCCTTTTTATCAATATATTTTTCAATCCAACTTTTATTTATCCAGTCCTCTTTCACTATATTAGAATCAATGAGATATTGTTTACATAATTTTTTTCCATATGAATTCCATAAGTTTATAGTATTAACATTAAAACCCAGTTTTTCATCGGTAATTAATGAGTCTACTTTGTATTTAGATAAAATATTTCGTAGATGTAGCTTACCAATATTGTTTTTTTGATCATATTTACTATCCCACGGTAAATGAGATGTAAAAGAGATCATTTCATTAGATATTAATGGACTAATTGCAGTTAATCCAAAATGATGACTAAGTCTTGCGTTTACTATACTAAAATTATATAATAATTTCCCGTTATAATCAGCAAGAAATACTTGATTTAATGAATTTAAAGAGTTATCAAAATATGGAATTAAAATATCATGAGTCAAATTCCAAGAAAAATTTATTTTTTTTGTAAATAATTTATCTTGGTCTACTACCCAGTCGCGTTCATGACATTGTAAGTATGCCTTTACTTTTTCTAAAGGAGTGAAATTTTCGTTTGTTAATGATAAAAATTTCTTATATCTGAAGGTATATCCGCCAAATAATTCATCCCCTCCATCACCGGATGCGATGAATTTTGATAGTGTTTGTGCTTTTTTTACTACATAATACCAATGCAAATCCCAAAAGGGAAGCTTTATGATACTAATTGCTTTTGGAAGTTCTTTAAGATAGTTTTCCACAAATACAACATGATGTTTTGCACCGAAAAAATCTGCAATTTTTGCGGCATTGCTTGTTTCATCAACACTATTTGCAAATTTTATTGATATAGCTTCAATTGAGACATCAGGTAGTGTTTTGTGCAAAAAAGCGAGAATTAGTGCTGAGTCTACACCACCGCTCAATGCAATAGCAATTTTTTCATTGTGTGACTTGTCTACTGCTTTCTTAATGTTTTTTTCAATCGATTTTTCTATAAACTCTGTTGAATGATTTTCTGGTTTGTTAACAAAATCTTGCCAGTTTTTTTTAGGCAAAATAGAAGTTTGTATAGGATCATAACGTAATGTTAGTATATTTTTTATGGTATCGGGTTCAAGTATATTGCTATTTTTTTCCACGACCCAGACCTCTAAAAATTAATCTAGTTTTTTTTGCTGTTTGATAATCAAAGATTCCTCTAGAGTCTACAACTATTGGAGTTCGCATTTTTGCGGAAAGAAAAGAAGGATCTATATTGTAAAATTCTTTATGTGCAGTAACAAAAATTACAGCATCAACACCATGTAAAGCTTTTTCCAGCTCATGTTCAGCTTGTATATCAAATATTTTTGTAGATTTGTAATAAGGATCATAAATTTTGATATTAGCGCCTTGTTCTCTTAGCTTTTCTATAATTTGTTTTGCAGGTGTTAACTGTATATCTTTTACATCTGGTTTGTAAGATACACCTAAAATCAAAATTGTACTATTTTTTACTTGTTTTTTTGCCTCATTAAATGCATCATTTAACATCTCAGTGACATGGTATGGCATTTTTTCGTTGATTTGTCTACCATATGATACGATGTTTAATTTACTATTCATTTTTTTCGCAGAATTTAGTAGTTGATATGAATTTACGGGTAAACAAGGTCCACCTACACCAGGTCCTGGAAAATGGATTTGAAAATTATATTTTTTATCTGCAGCTTCAAGTACTTTGAAAATATCTATACCAAGTCTTTCAAATAAGATTGCAAGCTCATTAACAAATGCTATATTAATATCACGAAAAACATTAGTTGTAAGTTTTACTGCATTAGCAGTTTTACAATCTGGCATTTTAATTAATTCTACATGAAATACATGGTTGTAAATTTCCATTATTATGTTTGTAGTTGATTCATTAACACCCCCCACTAAACGTGGTAAAGTTGTAAAGTCATGTAATATTTCTCCCGGATTTGCATTTTCTGGGCATACACCTATCAAGAAATTTTTTCCAGCCTCAAACTTTTTGTCAGAACTTTCTATAATCTTAATTAATTCATTCTCTACAAATCCTGGTTCTATAGTACTTTCTACAATTACCAATGAGTTTTGCTTCAATAGTTTATTTAGCTCTGAACCAACGGAGATAAGAGCAGAGTAATTTGGTATGTTACTTTCATTCATTGGTGTTGGCAAGGAAAGTATGATCACATCAGAAAAAGGAACAGCCTCTTCAATTCTAGTAGTTGCAGAAAATTTTTCATTTTTAATTACAGAATCAAATATTTCTGCATATCCAGGTTCGTCTTTTAATGGAAAATTTCTAGAATTAATTTGGTTAACCAAATCAGAATTAATATCCACACCTATAGTTTTTAATCCTGAATTAGCAAATGAGAGAGCTGTTGGTAATCCGATTCTTCCAATTCCCACCACACAGATTTTTAAAGAACCTTCAGTAAGAGATTTCTTAACTCCATCAATATTTCTCATATCGATTTTTTGTAATATGTTTTCAACCAATTTTTTCCTCCATCAAACGTTAATTGAGGACGTTTTTTTGTAACTAATTAATTTTGTTGTAAATGATTAATGCTCAAAATTTAAAAGCGGATTAATTCAACCAAAAGCGAGTTTTTTGATAAAATCCGTAATAACAGCTGCAGGAAAAGGAGTAAGATTATTGCCTGTAACAAAAGAAATGCCAAAAGAAATGATGCCAATTTTTGCTAGAATAACTAAAAATGAACGTATTGTCATACCATTGTTACAATACATTTTTGAGCAGTTATACTCATTAAAAATTAGAGACTATTGTTTTGTTGTGGGTAGAGAAAAACGATCTATCGAAGATCATTTTACACCACACCATAGCTATCTAAGAGAATTATCTAGCAAGCACAGAAATCTAATGTCGAATTTTTATAAAAAATTAGAAAAATCACATCTAATTTGGATAAATCAAAACAAACCATTAGGATTCGGTGATGCAGTCAAACGTACTGAGAGATATGTTGGAGAGGATGATTTTATTGTTCATGCGGGTGATGTATCTATATTAACTAAATATAATCATCCCATTCTACGTTTAATAGACACTGCCAGAAAAGATTCTTCAATTTCAGCTGTGTTATTATGTAAAAAAGTGAATGATACAAAAAGATATGGTGTTCCGCAAATAAACAAAATTTCAAATGCAATGTTTATTGTTAAAGAAGTAGAAGAAAAACCAGCAAAACCAAAATCTAACTTTGGCATATTACCTATGTATTATTTTAGACCAAAAATCTTTGATTGTCTAAAAAAAATTAAACGTGGTAAAAATGGAGAATTTCAATTAACTGATGCCATTCAGAAATTAATAGAAGATGGAGAAAAAGTTGTTGCCATCCCCTTAAAAAATAATGAAACAGAAATTGATGTTGGAACAGTTGAATCTTATAGATATGCACAAGAGATATCATACGAAAAAAGTATAATTTTTAACTAAAATTTAATTCGAATAAACATGATAGTTGGAATTGTTGGACTGGGGTTTGTAGGTCTTTGTTTTGCATCTGTTTTGGCTTCAAAAGGTTACAAGGTTATTGGTGTAGATTCAGATAAACAAAAAATCAAGAGTATAAAAACAGGGGTTCCGCCCTTTTTTGAACCAAAATTAGGAAAATTACTCAAAATAGCGTTGAAAAAAAACTTTGTAGTATCAACACAGATCTCATACCTTAATAATTGTGATTTTATTTTTCTAACAGTTGGTACACCTGCATCTAAAATTGGTAAGATTGATCTTTCTATAGTAAAATCAGCTACAGAAGAAATTGGCGAATTACTTAAAAAAGTAAAAACTAGACCGTGTATAGTTGTAAAAAGTACTGTTGTGCCGAATACAACTAGAAATTTAATTTTGCCTATATTAGAAAAAAAATCATTAAAAAAGGTTGGTAAGGATTTCGGTCTGATTACAAATCCTGAATTTCTTCGTGAAAGTAAAGCGATTGATGATACTACAAAGCCTCATCTAGTAGTACTAGGAAGTGCTAGAGACAAATTTTTGAAAAAATTAGAAAAACTTTATAGAGATTTTCATCCAAAAGTGCCCATAATAATAACTAATTATGAAACTGCGGAATTGATCAAATATGCAAATAATTCGTTTCTTGCGACCAAAATTAGTTTTATTAATCAAATTGCAAACATCTGTCAAGTCGTGCCCGGAACTAATGTTGAAGATGTGGCAAGAGCGATTGGTTACGATCCTAGAATCGGAAAACTCTTCCTAAATGCAGGTCCGGGTTATGGTGGTTCATGTTTACCAAAAGATGTTAAAGCTTTAACAAATTTTGCATCATCGATGGGCATCAAACCTACTTTGTTAAATGCTGTTGAGCAAGTAAATAAAAATCAAATAAAAAATATTATAAAATTAATAGAAAGCGTTCTTGGAAAATTTAAACAAAAAAATATCTCAGTTTTAGGAATAGCGTTTAAACCAGAAACTGATGATATTAGAGATTCCGTATCAATTGATCTAATTAAACTACTTCTAAAAAAAGGCGCAAAAATTATTCTCCATGATCCAAAAGCAATAGAAAGTGCAAAAAATGTTTTTGAAAATAAGATCTCTTATGCAAGCTCGATTAAAGGTGCCTTAAGAAATAGCCATTGTTGTGTAATAATGACTCCTTGGAAGCAATATTCACGTATTCAAAAAAATGATCTTAAAGTTATGAAAAATCGTGTTGTTATTGATAGTAGAAGACTATTGATAAAAAATGCAGCTGGTATTAAATATCGTGCTCTGGGAATGGGCACCTAGAGTTTTTTGTACTAATTAATCCATAGTCAAGGATTTATGAATGGGAAAATTACGACATCACCTATGAAATTTCTAGTAACAGGTGGTGCAGGTTTTATTGGAAGCCATATTGTAGAATATCTTGTAAAAAGAAATGATTCTGTTACTGTGTTAGATAATCTTAATACTGGAAAAATTGAAAATCTCAAAAATGTAAAAAATGATATTAATTTTGTACAGGGGGATATTAGAGATTTAAAATTACTTGAGAAAATTTGTGATGGTGTTGATGGGGTTTTTCATGAAGCTGCTCTTGCATCAGTCCAAGAATCGTTTTCAAGACCAGTTGAATATCATGATGTAAATGTTAATGGAACAGAGAATATGTTTCAACTAGCTCAAAAATTTGGTTTTAAAGTAGTTTATGCAAGCTCTTCAAGTGTTTATGGTAATCCAAAAAGAATTCCAATAAAAGAAGAAGAACCCAGAAATCCAATCAATCCTTATGCACAAACTAAAGTAGATGATGAAATTCTTGCAGAAAAATATGCAAAAATGAGTACAAAAATTATTGGTTTAAGATATTTTAATGTGTTTGGTGAACGACAATCAAACGAATATGCTGGTGTAATTAAATTATTTATAGAAAAAGTGCTAGAGAATCAATCTCCAAAAATAAATGGAGATGGATTACAGATAAGAGATTTCGTTTTTGTGGGGGATGTTGTTAAGGCAAACATCCTAGCTATGGAAAGTAAGGTCAATCACGCATTTTTTAATGTAGGGACAGGAACTTATGTATCCATTTTAGATTTAGCTAAAATCATTATCAAAGCTGCCGACCTTGATATAAAACCGATTCATGGCCCTGCACTAAAAGGGGATGTACAACAAACTCAGGCAGATATTTCTCTAATCAAACGAGTATTGAACTGGAAACCAGAAACAAGATTAGAGCAATGGTTAATTGATGCAGTAAAGAAAATCAAGCAGGGTGCAGTTATTATTTAAAAGTTATGAGAGTTTATTTTAAATAATTTTGTGATGTGAGTTGAGATTATTAATTGGAGGTTCAAGTTCAAAATTTTTTCATTTACAAGAATTTTCTCATGCACTAGAAGAATTAGGTATAGAATCTAAGCTAGTTTTTGATATAGATTATGCAGATGGATTTCCTAGTAGAAACATTGGTAATTGGTTTAGATCAGATGCAAAATTCAAAAATTTAATACAAGAATTTAAGCCTGATGCGATTTTTGTAGATAGACAAAGGCATTTTGGTTTAGCTGCTACAAAAACAAACATCCCGTTGTTAGTTCATCTAAGAGGTAACCATTGGGAAGAGCTAAAAATGGCACGAAATACATTATACAAAACACTGCCAAAAAGAATTGCATTACAAAAATGGGAAGAGATTGCTGAACAGTGTTTTAAAGGTTCAAAAATAATTTTGCCAATTTGTAATCATTTAACAAAAATTGTCAAAGAAAGATATTCAGATAAAGCCGTAGAAACACTCTATCAAGGAATTTCCCCATCAAATTGGTATAATGTTGAGGGCTCAAGCTTAAAACATCCTTGTGTTGGATTATTGCAGAGTGCTGTAATCTGGGAAAAAACCAAAGAACTGCTCATTTTAGACAAAGTTTTGAAATCAATGCCCAGTGTTATGTTTTATTGGGTTGGTGACGGTCCATATAAAAATGAAATTCTTCCTACATTAGAAAAATATCACAACTTCAAGTGGTTAGGCCATTTACAGTATCCTGATCAAGTAAGACAATTTCTTTCTGAGATTGATGTATATGCTTTGATTAGTGGCATAGATATGTCTCCACTAACTTTACAAGAAGCGCAGTTGATGAAAATTCCAGTAATTGCAACTAATGTAGGTGGTATTCCAGAGCTTATGAAAAATGGCGACACTGGTTTTTTGGTGGAAAAACAGAATCCATTACAAATAATTGAGAAACTTTCAATATTGCTAAATGATGAAAAAAAGACGAAAAATATGGGAGAACAAGGTAGGAAGTTTGTAGAAGAGAATTTTGCATGGAAAAAAATTGCTCAAGATTTTGTTAATATTCTACATAATCATCTAAATTAAAACAGATTTACTGCAAAAGTTTTTCATAAAATTCAATGTATTTTGGCAAAATTACATCCCATGTCATATTTTTTATAACAAATTCATATCCTGCGTTGGCAAATTTTTGTGAATATTCTTTATTTTCTAACATACTATTTACTGCTTCAGCAAGTTTTTGAGAATCATTTGGTGGTATCAATATTCCAGTTTTTTCATGTGTAACTAATTCTGGAATACCACCTACATTAGTTGCAATTACTGGAATTTTTAGATAAAACGCTTCTTTGATAGTGGTAGGTAAACTTTCAATTCTAGATGGAACAACTAATAGGCTTGAAGATTTTAGAATTTTCATTGCATTTTCCCATAAAAGATTAGTACAATATACAATATTCCCATTTATTTTTGGTTCAGCATCTTTAAGAATATCAATTCCTTTTTCATAGCTATCTCTTCCAACATAGACTACTTGATTTTCTACCTTTTCGACTTCAGGAATTTTTTCAAATTTAGAAACATCTAATGGTGACGGCAAATATTCAAAGTCTAATCCTAGTTTTTTCTTGTATTCGTGTTGGGTTGCTTTTGAGTCGGTTGTAAGGGCGTCTGGCCATTTTAAAATTTTTGATTCAGCAACATTTGCGATTGTACTTACTGTACTTGAATGTAGTACTTTTACCTGTTCGCTGTAGACTCCGTGAATTGACAAAGCCTTCTTTTTTCCTTTTACAAAACGCATAGCAAATGCTGAAGGAAGGTTAAATGCGTGGATTATATCGTATTTTTTTTTATTAAACATCCCTTTTACTGTGCTAAGAACAGTAAAGCTGGGATTTTTCAAATTTTTGATTGGTATGTGAGGTACATGCATTATTTCTACTTCAAATCCATGCTCACGCAATTTGCTGGCAAGCATTGCAGCATGACCTCCAATACCACCAGAATATCTAGGTGAAATAAAAAGTAGTTTCAATAATCAAAAACTAAATTCTAATCTTTTAAGGTCTTATATTAAATGATTAGTTACTTTATATAATGAATATTTATTTTACAAAAAATTATTGCTAAGTAATGCGAGGTTATAATTCATCTTTCTATTAACGTCTATGCATGTGATGGCATCATTAATTTTTTAAATTCTTATTTTGAGTTAAACCTAATTAAAAGGTGTGTTTCTTGTAGAGTTGTTGTTTACGTATGTTAAAATTCTTGATTATATAGAATCACTTAATATAGAAATACCATCTGTAGAAAAATTTCAAAAACTATCTAGAATTTTCAAAATCTATCCCTCAGCAACTAAGGAACGAGCACTACGCTATTATGAAAGGGGGATGTTACTCTACGGTCTAGTCAGAAAGTACAAACCTAAACATATTCTAGAAATTGGAAGAGCTCAAGGCTATTCAACAATGTGTATGGCATGGGCATTAGATGAGAATCAAGCTGGAGATATTACTAGTGTAGATCCAATTCCATTTAATAAAGCAAATGATTTTTTTGTAGAATGGGAAAATACTGAGTTTCAACACCAAAAATTATCTACTAAAGAGTTATGGAAAAAATATGCAAATAAGGAATGGTTAAAAAAGATTACAGTTTTTACATGTTACTCAGACGAACTACTGGAGAAAAATTTACCAACGTTTGATTTTTGCTATATTGATGGTCATCATACTTATGACGCTGTGATGTGTGATTTCAGTATTTTTCTTAACACTGCGGATAAACATTTTCTATGTCTTTTTGATGATTATTCTATCAATCCTACTACTAAAATGAATAATGCATTAGATGAGATTAGATATATTTTTCAAGGGGGTTTATTAATAAAACAAAATCAATTAACAAACGATCCATTAAAGAATGTTCGTGATACATTTTTTTGCCTTTGTGAATCAAGAAATTTAATTTGTGACTCGAAATACAGTAATTTTATAAAAAACTCGGTTGAATATATAATGAAGTATAGAAAAATCAGAAAAAGGTATCAACTTAGACAAAAAATAAACAAGGTAATTCCACCTCTTGCTCATGTAAGGTTAAGTAAAATATTCAAGAATAATAGTGAGTAAAAATGTTGGATTTACACAGTTTATTTTAAAAATAGAGTATAATGTTTACATCAATGCTTGCTGTGCTTGGTGCATCATCTGGCTTTTTGCACAACCAACTGCCAGTTCATCACCTGCACCTCTTCGCATAAGACCTCTGTAAAGACCATCTTCTAGTTTAACTCCTTCTCTTTGTTCCCACTCTTCAACAGTGATCGAATATTTCTTTTGAATTCTATCTCTATACCACTCCGGAATTACATTGAATGCACAGAATGGAACGATTCTAAGATCTGGTGTGAGATAGTGAATATCACATCTTTGTAATCTTTCAAGATCCTCGTTGTATTTGTCTTGGAAATGCATCATGCCAAGGAATAGTCCTTTAACATGCCATGAGCCTACTGCATCAAATGATCTTTTCATCAAGATATTTCCAAACATTTTTGCTAAATCTAGTCCAGCAGGTTGTTTTTTCTTGTCAATAAAGCTAGATAGTTTTCTTACAACTTCAAGCATTGTAAAGTACTTGTTTTTACCAGAACGAATTTCTTCTGCTTTGTCTTCAAACAGTTCTAACATTCCTTGAATGTCACAGAATCTTGGCATTGGAACAAGTTCTTTTGTTTCTTCGTCTTGGAATACATACGTTCCTGCACCGCATGCAAAGTGAATTGACAACTCGTATTTTGGTTTGCTTGAAAATGCTTCAATAACATTGGTTAGTGGCATACAACTTGGAACTGGGAACCAGTCATCAACTGTAACCTGGCCACTTGTTTGCTCTTCAATTCTTTGGATACAATCAGGAATTGTAATTCTATACTTTTCACGCTCTGTTTTGCCCATTCTACCGGTCAAAGAAACGGGTTGAAAGTTTACTGCATGGACAACATCCATGTTCTTTTGAGCATATCGAATAATTCCACCAAGCTCGTGGTCATTAATTGATTTGATAACAGTTGGAACAAAAACTACGGTTGTGCCTGTCTTTCTGCAACTATCAAGTGCATATGGAATTTCCCAGTGATTCTTTGGATTTGTTCTTGGGGTTACACCGTCAAAACTAAGATAAAGATTGTTACATCCAGCAAGCCTTACCTCACGTGCAGCTTCTGGATCCATTGCATGTCTAATGCCATTAGTATTCATCTGAACATGGTCGACGCCTTCTTCTTTCATTATTTTGATAACTTTGGCAATATCTTCTCTTAACATTGGTTCGCCACCTGTAATCTGAATCGAATTTCCTGGAATTGGTCTTTCTGCTTTTAGTGTCTTCATCATTGCTCTAACTTGGTCAAGCGATGGTTCATACATGTAAGCACCTTCTAGCCCTTTCTTAACATAGAAGAAACAGTACCAACAAGTGAGATCACATCTATTTGTGACTATCATGTTTGCAAGACCACTATGCGATAAATGATTAGAACATAACCCACAGTTATTTGGACAGGAGCATTTGTCTACCATCATAACGTTTGGGGCATGTGCACCTTTTCCATCAGCCCAATAGGTACTAAATTTCTTGTACATCTCATATGAGCCAAAGTAGAGCTCCTCACATTCGCCGTGAGTTGGACATGTCTTTGTCATGTAGACTCTGCCGTCTCTTTCAAAGACTTCTGCGTCTAGGATCATATTACAATCTGGGCAAATGCTTTGAGTGAATCTAATAGTTGATTTCTTGCCTATCTTCTTTGTAGACTGGTTAGTAATCTGAATTAGCGCCATTCCTAGTAATTGGCACTTTGAAAATAGTATTTAATTGATTTCATACTTGACCCCGTTGTATTCAGTAGAGATATTCGTATGGGGTTTAAATATCAAAAAGCGTCGAGTAGATCGCATGAGTATTTCTGACAAGACACGAAAGGCCCTAGAGCAAATTGGGCTTACTAGTTATGAAATCAAAACTTTTACTTCGTTATTAAAATCAGGTGAGCTTACTGCATCTGATCTTAGTCAGAAATCAGGCGTGCCATACTCAAAAATTTATGAGGTTTTAGGCTCTTTGGAAGAAAAGGGATGGATAGGCTCTGATGATTCAAGACCCACCAAATATTTTGCCAAATCACCTACAACCGCTCTTGATGTTACCAAGCAGAAATCAGACACCGAGTTTAAGGAGAATCAGAATGTGATTTTAAACGAACTTGTTCCGCTATATGAAAAAAGTGGCTCTAGCGAACGTCCAGATATATGGGTTTTATCAGGTGCGGTTAATATTGTTGCAAAAATTTTGGAAATAATCGAATCCTGTAGGAATGAAGTACTTATAGCAGTTCCAACAGCTAGTGAGGAATTAGTAAAACAGGCTCTACCAAAGCTTCGATCCCTTCATGATAGGGGAGTTGATGTTACAATATTGACATCAGATAAGATAAACAAGGATTCTTTGACTGCGATTTCAAGAGTTGCAAAAGTAAAGCTCAAAAAAGGATTATTTGGTGGTGGAATAATTTCCGATAAACGTTATGTGATTATTTTACTTGGACCAGAAATTGGGGATTCATCTTCTGATATGGTTGCAATTTGGGCGGATCATGCAGGTCTTGCAGGATTTGCACGCGAATATTTTGAATACTTATTAAAAGATTCAAAGGAGG
>Ga0194128_10000608_pt1 | contig 64685 bp, 54 predicted proteins | sample TA2KigCa65mmetaG_FD_148650 | JGI IMG/M metagenome (GOLD analysis project Ga0194128, IMG submission 148650) | Freshwater microbial communities from Lake Tanganyika, Tanzania - TA2015037 Kigoma Deep Cast 65m | ecosystem: Environmental > Aquatic > Freshwater > Lake | place: Tanzania: Lake...
TCGCTGGATTCAGCCGATGAATCTCGCGCGGTTTCAATAATCGTTAAGCTGACAGGCGAAAGTTGTAACATAAATTGCTTTTACTGCTACGAGAAGCGAAAGCCGCATCGTAGGAGTAGGCGTCAGTGACCGCTCCGTTCGCATCGGTAAGCGCCAGCGTTGTTCCAACAAGATTAAAATGGTATGTGGCACTTGTGTTGTCGGCAGCGATGCGCTCGACCAATCCGAGCCCGTAAACGTAATGCGCGAGAATGTTTCCAGCCGCGTCGGTTTCGGCCAGCACTTGTGAGAGCGGCGGTCCGCGATCAAGAATAAAGCGGCGCTCGAAGCCGTTCTCGACAATACTCAGGCGGTTACCAAGCCCGTCGTACCGCATCACCGCGTTGACACCGTTAACAATCGCACTGGTGAGTTGATGATCGGCATTCCAACCAATACCCTCGATGGCTTTAAACGGTTCGAAATCGCGAGTTAATATTAAAAATAAAAGAAGCACCAAATGGTGCTCTTTTGTTGTTGGGAATTTTGTAAGGCAACTCCCCTGCCGATTGCATTAATCCATAACGAGAAATCGAAGGGCTCTGGCTCTCTTTTCGTCGTCTCCGGCAAGTTGGAGAATCGCTTCGGGAGAACCAACCTCTTTAAGTTCCCCACTCAACTAGTCGATTTCTTTCTCTATTTTCCATATTCGGGCGCTTGCTTGAGCCCAACAGGTGAAAGCCACGAACGCGAGAATGGCAGTGAACCCCATGAGGAGATTCCATAGAATATGCCGTTCCACTGGAAGAGTGCCTGTGGTGCCGAGCAGGAGCATGCCAAGGATCGCGATCCCCACCACTCCCGACATTCCGTACGCACATTTTCTCTTTCGTAGATGTGGCTTGCAGGCACGAGAAAGTTCTCGAGCGCGCGTAAGAATTCTTTCCACTTCGTCTACCTCGCCTGGATCGAGACTGTATTCATTAATTCTCATGATTCCTTTCAAACATTCGTTGCCCAGAAGTGTTCGTCGGTGACTTCATCCGAGAGAAGCTCTGTTTCGAATCGCTCTTTCATGATTCGGAAGAACTTTTTTCGGTCTGTGCCGCCGCACTCTCCGCCAAAAACCCCTCCGAGCAAATCTCTCCCGTACCTGATACTCGCCGCGGCTCCTACGGTCCATAATTCGAGCATGAGCCGAGCCTCGGCGAGATCTTTTAGTCTCCCTGTCCAACATACGAAGGGAGCTCCCGTTCTTTCCGAATAGTGCACGTGCACAATGTGCTGGCCTTTGAATGGGAGGAGAAAGTCTTTTGAGGGCACGAGGATTTCCATTTCATGATGTGGAAGCGCAGGAATTCCTTGCGGGAACGGAGCATAAAATAGTTTTGGGTCCAGAAAAAAATCCTCTGGAGTACTCACGAGGTGGGGCTCAATCTCAAAACAACGGAGATCTCGGCTGGAGGTCTTCACATTGAATCGCATGGGTTTCAGTTTCATACTGTCCTATCTTTCTTGGGTTGAAGAGAGGTTCTGTATTGAATGGAGAAAAACAACTGAAAAGTAGAGGTATGAACCAAAAAAATACTCTCACCAGCAACAATTCACCCCTCGGCACACTTCCCTGCATTATCTGCCATAAAAAGCTTGAGCATGCAGTCCCGGAAGTAGGCGAAGGGAATCAACCGGACTGTGGTGTCGCATGCACTACGCCCGGCCACTACGGGTCTCGGGTCTTTGATCCCGACGACGGCCACTTCCTCGAATTCAATGTTTGTGACGACTGTCTGCGCAAGGCAGCGGCCGAACATTTGATCGCGCTCGGATTCAAAGGAAGAGATTCCTTAAGACTCTGGGCACCGGGAATCGAGGATTTCTCGGATAACTGACGTCCAACCCAAACCCCTGATGGAGATCAGGGGTTTGCAATTTCTAGGTGATATCCTTGAATCCTTCGAGGGCTTTCGCTTTGTCGTGGTCGCGGATTTTTTCGAGGGCTTTGGCTTCAATCTGCCGAATACGTTCACGGGTGACCCCGAAGGCCTTCCCTACTTCTTCCAAGGTGTGCGTTACGCCGTCCTCCAAGCCGAAGCGCATCTTTAAAATTTTCTGTTCCCGTTCGGTGAGGTCTACCAAAATATCCTTGATGAGATCGCGAAGCAGCGCGCGGGCGGTAAGTTGAGCAGGAGTCGCATTCTTTTCGTCGGGAATAAAATCAGAGAGTGTGGAATCTTCTTCATCGCCGATGGGCGTCTCAATCGAGAGCACTTCCTGCGAAATTTTTTGAATGTGGCGGATTTTCTCCACATCCATGCCCATTTCGGCGGCAATTTCTTCCGCTAAAGGTTCACGGCCTAATTCCTGAATGAGTTGGCGGCGCATCTGAGTATACTTTGAGATCGTTTCCACCATGTGCACCGGAATACGCACCGTGCGGGATTGGTCCGCCAAAGCACGCGTGATCGCCTGCCGAATCCACCAGGTGGCGTAGGTCGAGAATTTGAAGCCTTTGCGGTAATCGAACTTTTCGACGGCGCGGGAGAGTCCGATGTTCCCCTCTTGAATCAGGTCGAGGATCGAGAGATGCGGCGTGCGGTTGATGTAGCGCTTGGCGATAGAGACCACGAGCCGGAGGTTCGCTTTCATGAGCTTCTGCCGCGCTTCTTCGTCTCCTTTCTCCACACGCTTCGCGAGCTCGCGCTCTTCTTCCTTGGTAAGGAGCGGAGTTTTTCCTATTTCCTTCAAATACATCTGCACCGCGTCGGGCACTTCCCCCTCGAAGGCGGTCGCTTCTTCCAATTCTTTTTTTGTTACTTCTCCTTTCGAGATATCAATAAGCCCGCCGGTTTCCACCACTTTGATTCCGGCTTTTTCCAAGCGGTCATAAATTTCTTCGAGGAAAGACAGGTCCTGCTCGATCGTCGGGAAGTGATAGAGGATTTCATTATCCGTCACAAAACCCCGCGGGCGACCGCGTTCTACCAGTTCCTGGAGGGCAGTTTCGTCGAGCTTCTTTTTGCCCTCTCCCTTTTTAGGCTTGGCAGGCTTTTTGGACGGCTTACTTCGTGCCGGCGCCTTTGCTTTCTTTTTAGGTTTCTGCACTTTCTTTTTGGCCATAGAAATTAGAGTTTACTCTCCCGCCTTAGACGGGATTCCCGCACAGAACTTGGGCGGGAAGAATATTCCCGATTATAAGCCAACGCGGAATAATATGAAAGTGCCGTTAAGATATGTTGGGTATCTCCTGTAATTCCTTGAGCGCAGACTCAATTCCCTTCTCATCTCCGCGAGACTCCGCGAGGCGTACTGCCCGGATAAGCGCTTCGCGGCGTCTTTTAAAGAATTCTTTTCTTATCTCCCCTTTTAAAGATTCAAAATCCTCTCCGCTCGTCGCTTCCGCACGGAAGAAAATCCCATCGAGCACCGAATCCACCTCCGGGTCTCCGCTCGTCTTTTTGCCTGTTTTCAAAAGTTCGAAACCTCTCCGATAGAGCGGAGAGAAGAATTCCACACAGTTTTCTGCCAGTGAGAAATCCCCTTTCGCCGCGGCAAAGGCAAGAATTTGCTCGCTCAAAAGTTCGAGGCGGCTCCTTACCTGCCTAGGCTGAGCCTCTTCTTCTTTTGCCGGAGTATTGAGCGGGGCAGAAGCTACCTTCTCTGCTTCTTCTCGGAGCACTCTCTCTTCTATGGCAGTACGCCGAGAAAGTTCTTTGAACCAAAAGTCGCGATGCACCGCGCTCGCGATATTTCCAATTTTTCGAAGCACCGCCCGAAGCCGCATGAGTCCCTCTCTATCCGAAAAATCCGAAACTCCTTTGAGATATTTTTCAAAATAAAACATCGCCACAGGCTGCGAATTTTTCACAGCCGCATGGAGTTTTTCCGGATCTGCAGCCGCCGCTTCGGCAGGATCTTTCACTCCCTCCAAAGTGACCACTTTCACATGGAAGTCTTCCACTTGAGCCAAATCTATCGCCCGCTCCCCTGCCGCCCAACCTGCTTCATCGTTATCGAAAGAAAAGACTACTTCCTCCGCTACCCGGCGCAATGTTTTCAAATGCTCTCCGGTCAAGGCTGTCCCGGAACTCGCCACCACATTCGTTACTCCTGCCTGCCAGGACATCAGACAATCCATTTGGCCCTCTACAATAAATGCACTCTTCGCTTCGCGAATGGAATTTTTGGTGGTCCAGAAACCATAGAGAAGTTTCGATTTTTGAAAAATAGGGGTTTCGGGGGTATTCACATATTTGGCCGGTTCCTCGCCGCTCGAGAGTACCGCGCCAGGCAAGATGCGGCCTGTGAATCCCGCCACTTTGCCGAAGTGATTATGAATGGGAAACATTACTCGGCTGCGGAAGCGGTCGATCACCATCCCCCTATCCGTGCGGAAGGCCAGGCCTGCCTGAATAATTTCTTCAGAACTATAACCCGCCTTAATTAAATGGAGCGTGAGGGATTCGGGGCCGGGAGGCGCCCAGCCAATTTCGAAATGCTCTATCGTATTCGGAGCCAGTTTTCTTTCCTCTAAATACTTTTTCGCGACGGCGTTCGTAGAAAGTTCTTTTTTCCAAAAATCTTTGGCGGCGGTATTTACGTCATAGAGCGCGCCCGAGAGTTTGTATTCCGTGGGATTCAAACGCTTCAATTCCACACCTGTTTTCTCGGCGAGCACTCGGAGGGCCTCACCGAACTCGATATTCTCGTAGCGCATGAGAAAGGCGAAGGCATCTCCCCCCAAGGCACATCCGAAACAGTGCCAACTCTGCCGGTCGGGAGAGACCATGAAAGAGGGCGTGCGTTCCTTATGGAACGGACAGATTGCTTTGAAATTTTTTCCGGCGGGCTGGAGAATCAGATATCCTCGCAAAAAATCAACGATATCGAGACGTTCTTTTATCAGTTCCACCGGTGTTCCTCCAGGCATAAGTACACCTATTCTAGGCTAGTATGGAGCAGGGATGCAACTTGAGAATCTAGAATCTAGAAGCTAGAATCTAGGAGTTTGTAACTCACCGTCGCGAGTGGGTCCCGCACATGTGGGACGAAGCTTGCTATGGCGAGCGAAGGCCCTCCTTCGCTAAAGCCTTGGAGGACAATGCGGGATTAGTACAGTGGCAGTACGCGACCTTCCCAAGGTTGAGACGAGGGTTCGATTCCCTTATCCCGCTCACAGACACGATTCCTCCCGCCAGGAGGCGGGATTACGCCATTGTAATCGCGCTGCGCTTGAACAATGGACGAGAACTTATCCCGCTCCCGCACGCGCACATTAACTACTATCTCCATCCCCTCCTTCGTCTCCCACCAGCGGAACAAAATTAAACCCGTGATAAATCCGCGTATTGTAGTCTCCCGTGGAAAGCTTGTCGTGCACCTCGATCGTCGTGCCTACCGGGGCTACAATCCTTCCTCCTACTCGGAGCTGCTCTTTCCACGCTATGGGAATGGTTTCGCCCGTAGCCGCGGAAATGATCTTGTCGAAGGGCGCATGAGACTTACACCCCTTCATACCATCTCCCGATACAATCTTCGCAATCCCTTTTTCTTTGAAACCATATTTTTTGATATTGGCTTCGGCGATTTCACTTAATGCCAGGAGTCGTTCCATACCCACCACAAGTGGAACTCGAGAAACTTTTTTTATACCTTCGCTCGCAATATAACCCAACAACGCAGTCTGCCAGCCTGACCCCGCCCCGATTTCCAATATCCTTTCTCCCGGCTGGGGCATCAATAACTCCAACATAAATGCGACCGTCGTGGGGGACGAAAGAGCTTGCCCAAAGCCTATGGGCAGAGGGTAGTTCTCATATGCCTCCCTACTGAACGCAGGGGGAACAAAGTCTTTTCTATCTACTCGTTCGAAAGCTCTCACCAGGGAGGGGGTCTGTAGATATTTGCGAGCTATGAGCTCCGCGAGCATTTCCTCTTTATTCATTAAGAGAGGGCTAAATTTTCATATTGCGCCCTCTTCTCGCCCGCGTCAACACGCCCCCCTTAAGGGTTCTTTTTAATCTCCTTTCCGGTCCATTCAAATCCTGGAGTAAGCATTATGATGCTTGCTTCTCGCTTCGCACGGTCCAGCCATTCCGAGAATTCCAATCCCCTAAGATACAGCCGACCAGCGAGTATTTCCCGCTCCACCTGAGGCACCAATACCATCGCACGAAATTCCTCCGGACTTACTCCGTATATAATTTTTGCCGCTTCGATCAATTCTTCGTCTTTCGCGAAGACTTCTACCCGCTCCTCAATAAGATCTTTCGCTCCGTCCCCTATTTCTTTTTTCACCTCGGCTCGAATCAGCGAAGTTTCGATGAGTCCTTCGAGCACTGCCCCTTCGAGGCCTGCCGTAGAAGGCGTGCTCGTCGCGCCATATACCTGCGCCGCATTTATAAAATATTTTTTAGCCGCACGAAACTGGCTTGAGAATTCCCGCGCAGACAAGAGTTCTCCTCCCACCCATGCGACCGGGTAATAGCCCTCTCTCACCAAAAAGGCTAAGCCTATAGTGATCGCGATGATACAAAGAAATATTCCGTAGCGTTTCATGGACGTAATGCTTATTCCGAACTGGCGCTCGAGGCTTTGCTCGGCACAAGGATCAGCAGCTTCTCATCCGCTCCTCGATAGTTAAAGCGGGCTCTCATCTCCTTTTCTAAATTTTCCGGCCGACTAAAATACTTCACATTAGCCTCAATGGAAGCGGTTTCTTTTTGAGCTTCTTCTAATTTATTTTCCACCCCTTGCAATTCCCGACTCAGCTGATTTCCCTCCCTCATAAAACGCGCGATTTCGATTCCCATCACGACGAGAACCAAGAATAAGGCGAAAATGGCTGCGAGACGCATACCCTCATGCTACAATTTCTAATTTCTAATTACTAATTCCTAACTTATTTCTTAAGGATTTCTCTGAACACTTCGGGGGCGAGCTTTACCCGAGCCATACTTTCGAGCTTCTTTTTTCCTTCTTTTTGCTTTTTCCACAATTTCATTTTCCGCGTGCGATCTCCCCCGGTTTTGCCGAAATTGCCGAGCAGTTTTTTCATGGCAGGAATAGTTTCGCGAGCGATAATTCTTCCTCCCGCCTGCGCTTGAATTGCTTGGGCGAATTGTTGCTTGGGAAGAATTTCTTTCAGGCGTTCCACCATCAGGCGAGCTTCCCGCTCCATACTTCCCGTGGGCACGATCCGGGTGAGCGCAGGTACTCCCTCCCCCGCCAGCAATATCTCCACCTTTGTCACATCCGCGGCCGCTTCATCTACAATTTCATAACTGAAAGAAGCGAAGCCCGCGGAAGCGGATTTTAGGCGATCATCAAAATCCCGAATGAGCTCCCGAAGCGGCATGCGGGCGCGAAGCGCGAGATGCGCTCCGAAGTTTTTGATCTCTTCCACGGAGAGTTCAAAGGACTGCTGCATCGTGAGCACTTGATTCAGATACGAGGGAGGCACCACGATCTCGAGTTCAATAATAGGCTCCCATACCTTGTCGGGGTTAGGAGGAAAATCCTGCGCCTGTGTTACTCGCCACGTCTTGCCTTTTTCTTCTATTCGATACGCCACGGAAGGGAAACTCGTCAAAAATGATAAATTGAATTCCCGCTCGAGACGGCTCGAAGCGATTTCGAAATGGAGTTGCCCCAAGAAGCCCACTTTAAACCCCCGACCCAAGGCTTCGTTTGAATCCGGTTCGAAGGACAATGCCGGATCGGTAAGCTTTAATCTCGAAAGAGCCCGCTCTAAGTCCTCAAATTGAGTTTCTCCGTCGGGATAAAACGATAAGAACACCACGGGCTGCGGCTCGCGATATCCTTCCAATACATAATCTTTCACGTTCGACGCAGACGCATTTACCGGAATCCCTACAATAGTATCTCCAATTTTTACCTTCGAAGGATCTTTCTGTCCCGTCGCGATGTAGCCTATCTCTCCCTCTTTTAAAATTCCCGCTGGGGCAAATCTAGGAGCGAAATAGCCCACTTCTTTAATTCGGATTTTCGCGCCTGTCGCCGCAAAATGAATTTCGTCTCCTGCTTTAAGTTCCCCTTCGGTGAGCCTCACATACGCCACAATTCCTTTGTGATCGTCATATAAGGAGTCGAAGATGAGCGCTCGACTTATATTCGGAGCGGCATGGAGCGGCTTCGGCGGAGGCACCTGTTTCACTACTTTTTCGAGAATGGCCTCGACTCCCGCTCCGGTCTTCGCAGAGACCCGGAGAATATTTTCTTTCGGAGTATCTAAGAGTGCGCCCACTGAAGCTACTATCTCTTCAATACCTGCGCCTTGCACATCAATTTTATTTACCGCTCCAATAATTTTCAGATTTGCTCGGCGCGCGGCTCGCAAATTGGCGAGCGTTTGCGCCTGGATGCCTTTCGTGCCATCTACGAGAAGGATCGCGCCTTCGACCGCCGCGAGGGCTCTCGAAACTTCGTACGAGAAATCCGAGTGGCCGGGAGTATCAATTAAATTCAAAGTATACTTTGAATTTAATTGAGCATGAGTATGAGTATTATCATCCTTATTCTTATGCTCATACTGCATTCTTACGGGAGCCATTTTGATCGTGATCCCTCGTTCCCGCTCGAGTTCCAGCTGATCCAAATATTGCGGCTGCATTTCCCGCGCCGTGATTGTGCCGGTCGTCTCTAGAAGACGATCTGCCAGAGTGGATTTTCCGGAATCGATATGGGCGATAATAACGAAGTTTCGGATGTGATTATCCATGCGCGAGAAGAATACCTTTTACGGCTGAGAAAAGGAAGCGTCGGGCTCTAGACTTAGGTTCACTATCAGTCTGCCTGGGAGCGTAGTAGTTGCGAGAGACCAAACGGGCAGCTTGGTTTCCTTAAAACGGAGGCCCGTTGGAGCCACGATCGTGAATTCATATTCTCTTTCAGTGCCTGCCTGCTTCTCAAATACAAATGTATATTTCGTGCCCGCTTGCGGAGTTGCCAATAGTTGATGTTCATAACTCAAAGATATTCCTTTCTCTCCTCTTAACGGAGTTTTCAAATATGTACTCCATGTCCTCTTCCCTGCCTCGCGATGAGTTTCAATATTCAGGAACCCGGGGACTTTTTCTTTAGAACGCTCCAAGTCCTCTAAAAGCGGATCGCGGGCGAAGCCTTTCGCATATCGATCCGTGGAGGGCAACGTTATCGCCTCTCCTCCAGAGAAATCTACAAGACGGGACTGAGGCGGGGTGATAATTTGGAGAAAATCAGTGTTGGGAAGTCGATTCCATTCATATGTACTTTTATCGCCCTCATGTTTTCGCACGAGCATCAACTGATTTCGAGTTATCCCATCATTTCCAATCTGACTTTCCCAGATAACTTTTGTACGTACATAACGATCAGTTTTCCCGCCTTCCACATTCGCATCTACAATCGCAAGATAATCTCCTTCGAAATCCGGAGGGAGTTCAAATACTTCTCCTCCTATTCCATATTGTTCGATTCCCGCTTGGAGCACAGAATCTTTCATATAGACCATAATATCCTTATCGAGAATCCAGCTTCGGAGGAGTTTTAATACACTTTCCCTATCCTCCTCTTCCAAGGCTTCGAGACGGGAAAAAATCTCTTTCCATAAAAAATTCAGCCCCTCCTTGGGCGCGACCTCTCCCCGCGCCTGCTTTTCCTGAACACTTTTTTGCAGTACTTCCAAAAAGTTCTCTGCGCGCACACTTCCCAACTCTTTAATCTCCAGAGGTCCTACATATCTCAAAATATCTTCGATAGGCCGAGGAGATATGGCAATTATGCTATCGAAGGTTTTGACTTCATTTTTATATAGGCGAGAACCTTCAAGAAACTCGGCTACATGCGCCGCAGAAGTAGGGAAATCGAAAAACCAGTTTGCATCCGCCGCTTTCCATCGGCGCATAATCCCCTGAAGCGGCCGCGGGGGTACAATGTTTCTTTCAAATTCCCTATCTGCTTCGAGAATATCTCGAATAGTAGAGCTTACGATTCCATCTTTGATATATATTTCGGCGAAGCTACCGAGAAATCCCCCTGCGGGCCGCATCTCTCCCGGGTTTTGAAAAAGAATTGCAAATCGCCTGCCTTTTTTCGCATCCAGCCATGCTAAACCGTCTTGTAAGAATTTCTCTGCAGCTTCAATATCGAATGCAAACGGAGTTATTAACTCAGGAAATACTCCTCCTAAATTTTGCACCCCAGAGGTGACCGCCCGCGTTTCTTCATTCGCCTTTCCTAAAGCTTTTTGGATGTTTCGGAGACGCGCGAGAATTTCTTGGATATTCCCCGCCGCAAGCGCCTCAAGGGCATGCACTTCGATATATTCTAATTCTCCGGCGAGGGCAATACCTGAGCCGGCCAGCGCAAAAACTCCTTTGAATATGCTTGGCGCTCCGGAGAAGAATAGTTGGGCGGCTTTGAGATTTTGCTCTATGCCCTTCGCTGCTTCCTCCGCCTTAGTAAAATTCTCCCCTGCTTGTATGCTATTGAGCGACTTTAGGTTCTCCACTCCCTTTTTCATGTGGACTGCGCCTTTTTCGAGAGAGGAGGAAGCTCTCCCCAAGGAACCCGCCACCCAAATAACCGCGACGAGAATTCCTATTATAATGGTGGGAACGGCGATTTTTTTCATAGAGAGGAGCCTTTTGGCTCTTCAAGAACAATACTCGAGAATCGCCAAAAATTCATCAGAGAGCCATACAGACTTCCTTACGGTATAGTACATATAATATGACTTTTTCTCGTTTTACTCTGCCTTACTATATTTTGGGCTTTTTACTTGCTGCAGCACTCGGCCTTCTCCTGTGGGGAGCTTTTACTGACGCCCTTATCGTAGACGAACAGGCCCATATTCCTGCGGGATATGCATACCTTTATAGATTGGATTACCGTTTAAATCCGGAGCACCCTCCCCTCCTCAAGGCACTGTCGGCATTCCCTTTAGGGTTTTTACGTCCCGCATTTCCAGACGATCGGCCCTCTTGGCAAGAAGAAATTAATAGTCAATGGACAGTGGGGGACGAATTTCTTTTTCAAGTGGGGAATGATGCCAACCTTCTTATTCCACTCTCCCGATTAGGATCTATACTTCTCACACTCCTTGCAATATTTTTTCTTTACCGGCTGGGCCGAGAAAACCTCGGCAGTTGGTGGGCACTTATTCCTGCTGCTCTTTTTGCCCTCTCTCCCACTATCTTGGGACATGGACATTATGTAACTACTGATGTGGCGGCAGCTTTTGGAGTGATTCTCGCCACATTTTATTTTCTTCGATTTCTCAAAGCTCCTTCTCAAGATCGACTGTTTGCGGCGAGTGTCGCTCTGGGGATTGCGCTCCTTATTAAGTTTTCTACCGTGTTCCTGTTGCCATACTTTTTCCTTCTCTCTCTTTTTTCCGCCTGGATCGCTTCTCCCACCTGGAGTCGAGCACTCCTTACCGCAGTAAAAAATAGAGTAGGGCCTACCCTACTCATAACTTTTGCGGCATATGCTTTTGTCGTGTATCCCGTCTATGCCGTTTTTACGTTGCGCTATCCGGAGGCTCGCCAACAGGCAGACACTGCATATCTCCTCTCTTCCTTCGAAGGGGGGCCTCCAGCCGCAGGGACGATCTGTAAGCCAATGCGTTGCATTGCGGAAGCGACTATCGCCGCCACTAAGAATCCCTTCACTCGTCCACTCGCGCAATACTCCCTGGGGCTGCTTATGGTCATGCAGCGGGAGGGCGGGACGAACACCAATTATTTTTTAGGAGGAGTTTCTTCGAGCGGCACTCCACTCTACTTCCCACTCGTCTTCGCACTTAAGGAACCCTTGCCCTCGTTTCTCTTTGTACTTGCTGCATTGGTGGGAATTCTTTTCCTTTTCTTCCGTAATTTGCCTTATTGGCGCAGGTTCCACAAATTTGCCGCGAATAATTTTGAAGTATGTGCCTTCCTGCTTTTTGCAGGAATTTACCTGGGATGGAGTTTGCGCAGTAATCTAAATATTGGGCTTCGTCATATTATTCCCGCACTTCCCTTCATATACCTCGCGGCTGCGTGGATATGGAGACAATGGCTCGAAGGAGGGCTGATTAGCGCGAGGAATGCTCCGGAATCTTTCTCTCGCACGAGCCATGCAACACTTCAATGGACCTTCGCTCTTTTCTTAGGAATGTGGCTTATTACCGAAACTGCGCTGGCGGGGCCTTATTTTCTTTCCTACTTCAATCAAATTGCCGGGGGCACATGGAACGGCTACCGCTATGTCACAGATTCTAATTATGATTGGGGGCAGGATTGGCTTCGATTACAAGCCTGGATTCAAAAGAGAAACAGCGACAATGATCCTGGGAATAATATAGAAAAAATCGCCATAGACCATTTCGGAGGCGGAAATCCACGTTATTATCTGGGAGAACGGGCGGTAGTGTGGGCTTCCTCCAAGGGCACGCCTACCACCGAAGAGATTCGATGGCTGGCGGTTTCAGTGAATACTCTCCAGAGCGCTATTCAACCCACTGTTAAAGGATTTACCCGAAACCCGGAAGACGAGTACCGCTGGCTTACGAACTTCCGGCCTCCAAAACCGGGCATGGGAAATATTCCCACACCCGATTTCCGGGTGGGCACTTCGATATTCGTATATAAACTTTAGTGGTTATTTGTAGTACACTCGGTTTTCCACTCTCATATCTACGTATTCAATCTTTCCTAAAGGAGGAAACTTTCCGGAGTTTGAGAATATATCACGCACCACCTGCACGGCCTCCCGCAATGGGAATCGGAGGCTAAAATAAAATCGCGGGCCTTTGTGCGTGATCACCTCCACCTCCTCATTCGCCACATCGCCCAATTTTACTTCTTGGAGCGTGGCCCCACTCGCCCGAAGGGCGGTGAATATCTCTAATAAATTTTCCATAACTTTTGCATCGAGCACCGGGTTTCCGATTCCTAAGGGACGACCGGAGTAATCGTGTACCGTTTTCAAAAGTCCTCCTTCGCCATCCAAGGCTCGCGCAAAAAGAATCCCTTCTTTATCAAACCACCAGCAGGAGGTAAGAGAAGACATCACGCACCAAATTCCTATTGCTTCTCTTTCCTTCACTTGCAGTTTTACCTCTTGAGCACGGAAGCTCTTCGAAATAGAAAGTTCCGCGACCGCCGGAAGGAGCGCGAGGTTCGCATATTTATTCTCTGGCCAGGCAAAAAGGCGTTCTATTCCCAGTAATTTTCCCACCGAACTTTGGAGTGCAATTCCTTGCGCCACGGCGAGTACCTCTTCTGCCTTTAGGCGCTGATTTCCTTCCACTATTACATTTTTTACATTAAAAAGGGGCGCGTATCGCACCATCCATGCTGCCCCAATGAGCACCAGGCCCCCTATTCCCACGCCACATATTCCTACCAACCGTCGGCGCTCAGAACGTTTGAGCTTTTCCCCTTCGGAAAGATAAGAAGAGACCTTCATGGGAAATTTCTAATTTCTAATTAACCTAATTTCTAATTGGGGATTTGCACATTGGGATTTAGTTAGAAATTAGATATTAGGATTTAGAAATTATACTAATATCCGTTCCATTAAAGGATTCAAGCGCGTAAGCAATTCATATTGCGTCGTACCGATCGTACGACCCACTTCTTGCGCTCGGATTTCCTTTCCCTTCTCTCTTCCGAGAAGCGTGACTATATCTCCTGGGCGGCAAGTAATTTCTGTCACATCCACTGCAGTCATGTCCATGGAAACCCGGCCCAACACCTTCGCAAATTTTCCTTTGATGAGCACGGAGCCTACACTCGAGAGAGCCCTTGGGAATCCATGCCAGTACCCTATGGGCAAAATGGCAAGTTTTCCTGGGTATCGCATCCGCTCCGTGATGTCGTACCCAATATAGTCCCCTTCTTCGAATTTTTTCACTTCACTTATTACCGTCTTCCATTGAAGCACAGGGGCAAGCTCTACCTGTGGAAGCTGCATTTCAAGTTCGGGGGAAGCATGAAACCCATACAACCCCATTCCCACCCGCACTGCATCAAAGTGATATTTTGGACTTAGACTTGTCCCCCCCGTCGCTGCCGCATGCGCAAGAAGATGTGGGTATCCCCCTGTAGTAAAAAGATTTAAGGCCTTTTTGAAATTCTCGATTTGGCGTTCAGTGTAGAGAGGGTACGTCACGTCCTTAGCGGCGGCGAGGTGGGTGAAGACACCCCTAAAGCAATTTCTAATTTCTAATTTCGAATTACTAATAATTTTAATTACTTTCGGGACATCTTCGAGATAAAAGCCTTGGCGATGGAAACCCGTGTCGATCTTCAAGTGAAACTCAGGCTTTTCTTTACTTTCGGCGAGCGCTTTCAATGCCTCGAAGTTCGAAACACTTAGCGTAATATTATTCTTTACGGCATCTTTAAGCCGCGCAGGAAGGGTCGGCCCCAACACTAATATGGGCTTTTCGATTCCCTCTTCTCGTAAGCGATTAGCCTCCACGATGGAATCTACACATAAGCCATCTACCCCAAAGGTCGCCATCAACTTCGAAAAGAGCACTAAATTGTGCCCATACGCGTTCGATTTTACGACCGCCCAAAGTTTCACACGCGGCTTTATAAGTTTCCGGAAGGCTTGATAATTCTGTTTTGCCGCGCGCGTATCGATTTCGATCCATGTGCGAAGGCCTTGGGTATCCATTAGCCGATAATTTTCTTTCCTACATATTTCTGAAGCACCTTGGGAATCTCCACTTTTCCATCTTTACGTTGATAATTTTCGAGAATTGCGAGGATGGGGCGTTGCGAAAAGACTGTCGCGTCATTCATATGCACAAATTCGGTCGCGTCTTTCCGTCGGATTTTTGTATTCAATCGGCGAGATTGATAATCTCCCATAAAGTCTGATGTGTGGGTTTCACGATATTTACTTTCTGAAGGCAACCACGTGTTAATGTCGATCTGCCGGATATCGGGGCCTCCCATATCCCCCGTACAAATCTGCATCACTTCATAAGGAAGTTCGAGCTGCTGCATACAATATTCCTGGATCGCCACGATGAAATCCTGCTCCTTCCTGGAATTTTCTGAAGTGGTGAAACTTTCTATCTCCAATTTATCGAATTGATGCACGCGGAGAATGCCTTTCGTATCTTTTCCATATGAACCCGCTTCGCGGCGGAAGGCCGTGGAAAATCCCACATAACGAATTGGAAATTCTTCTTCGGGGATCGTTTCTCCTATGTGGAGAGGGCCTAATGTGTGTTCTGCAGAGCCCACGAGATAAACATCGTCCGTTGGGATATAATACCGCTCCTCCTTGGGTTCGAGCCGCGCCATTTTTTGCATCACTTCCGGGCGGATCATCACGGGAGGAATCACCGGCACAAATGGCTTTGCACTGTATCCTTTTTGAACTTTCGCCGCGATTTTCTTTAAAATCTTTTCGTTCGTGAGCACGCTCAGCCCGAATTGAATAAGCGCGAACTCAAGCATCGCCGCCTCCCCCTTCAAATACCCGAACCGCGCGCCCGACACCTTCGCCGCGGTTTCGGTGTCGATCAAATCGAACGCTTCGCCGATCGCCATATAATCCTTTACGGGGAAATCAAATTTTCTCGGCTCGCCCCATTTTCGAAGGACCTTATTTTCACCCTCATCTTTCCCGACTGGAGTATCTTCCGATGGAATATTAGGAATTCGCATCCAAAGCTCACTTCGCTTTTCTTCGAGAGTTTTGAGCTCTTCTTCGGCCTGTTTTATTTTCTCTCTATTTTGCTTCGCTTCTTCAATTTTTCGTTCTTGAGACAGTTTTTTCTGTTCTGCGCGATGACTTTCAAGCTGAACGGTCGCTGCGCGCCATTCCGCGTCAATTTTCAAGAATTGATCTACTAAGCCGGGATCGGCTTTTTTAGCCGTAATTCCCTTTTTCACCAACTCCGGATTTTCGCGTAAAAGCTTTATATCGAGCATTGGCTACATAGTACTCCAACCTTTAAAAATCGTGAATCCCTTGGAAAATTCAGAGGCGCGTCTCATTTCGGAAACGCGCCTCAAATTTGTGGGCATCTTGGACTACTCAAACTTTCGATGCGCAAGGAGATCAACTGCCATCTCTAGCGTCATTGGACGCTTGAGAGTCTTTGCGATTACGAGAAGAAATCGTAAATCCTCCAGAGTGACCTGAATTCCAATAATCCAGGGCAACTTGAAGTAGCGGTGATCTGCAAACCTATCGGTGCGTTGTCGTCGACGAGACATATGAATCCTTGGTTGATTGTTTGTCAAAGTGTTGAACGTTATGCATTAAGAGTGCGAAAAGTCAATACTCTCTTCCTATCAAAACCTGCTATTATTGAGCGCATGAAGTCGGGAGAAAAAAACATTGATACGATTCGCCATTCTTTGGCACATCTTCTCGCAGCGGCGGTGCGCGAGCTTTACCCCGACGCACAGAACGCAATCGGGCCGGCTGTAGAAAACGGCTTTTACCAAGATTTCGAATTGCCCAAGCCAATTTCTGACAATGACCTCCCCGCGATTGAAAAAAAGATGCGGGAACTTTTGCCGCAGTGGGCGGAATGGACCAAAAAGGAGGTGACCCTGGCTCAGGTTAAAAAAGAGTTCTCTTGGAACAAGTATAAGATGGAGCTGGCGAAAGAATTCGCGAAGGAGAAAAAGACGCTCACATTCTATATTTGCGGCGGGTTTGTGGATCTCTGCAAAGGCGGCCACTCCACTCCCCCGAGCGAGATTGATCCAAAAAGTTTCAAACTCGATCGCGTGGCGGGGGCCTACTGGCGCGGGGACGAAAAAAACAAAATGCTCACCCGCATCTATGGGCTGGCATTCAATACTAAAGAAGAACTTGAAGCTTATTTGAAGCAGCGAGAAGAAGCGATACGGCGCGATCATAAAAAATTGGGTCCCGCACTCGATCTTTTCACCTTCTCGGAACTTGTAGGAGCGGGACTTCCTTTGTGGACTCCGCGCGGCATGATCCTTCGGGAACTTCTCGACAACTTCGTGTGGGAACTGCGTAGAGCGCGAGGGTATGAAAAAGTGGAGATTCCCCACATCACCAAGAAAGACCTTTACGAGCGGAGCGGACACTGGGATAAGTTCAAAGATGAACTTTTCCGCATCAAAACCCGAGAAGGACACGAGTTCGCGATGAAGCCCATGAACTGTCCGCATCACACCCAAATTTATGCGCGGCGAAAATGGAGCTACCGGGAACTTCCCCAACGTTATGCAAACACCACGATGGTATACCGTGACGAACAAACTGGAGAGCTGGCCGGCCTCTCCCGCGTGCGTTCAATCACGCAGGATGATGCGCATGTATTTTGCCGTCAGTCTCAAGCCGTGGAAGAAATGGGTAAGATTTGGGATATCATCACGGAGTTTTATCGGGGCTGCGGGTTTCCCGAACTCCGCATTCGGCTCTCTTTCCATGATCCGAAGCATCCCGAAAAGTATCTAGGAACTCCTAAAGTCTGGAAGAGCGCAGAGGCCGAGCTCCAAAAACTTGTGAAGGAAAAAGGCGCGGAGGCTACTGTCGCCCTCGGGGAAGCGGCCTTCTATGGGCCGAAGGTGGACTTTATCGCGAAGGATTCTATTGGGCGCGAGTGGCAGGTAGCCACCATCCAACTCGACATGAACATGCCGGAACGGTTCAATCTCTCCTGCATCAACGAAAAAAGCGAGGAGGAACGGATCGCGATGCTCCACGCTGCTATCATGGGTTCCACCGAACGATTCCTATCAGTACTCATCGAACACTTTGCGGGTGCATTCCCTTTGTGGCTCTCCCCCGTGCAAGCGGCCGTGATTCCCGTGAGCGACAAGTTCATCGCGTATGGCGCGAAAGTCCGCGACACGCTCCAAAAAGAAGGAGTGCGCGTGGAGATGAAGCATGCGGACGAAACCTTGGGGAAACGCATTCGCGAAGCGGAAATGATGAAGATTCCCTACATCCTTGTCGTGGGCGATAAAGAAGTTACGAATGAGAGTGTCAGTGTGCGGCACTACAAACGCGGCCAAGAAGGAGAAATGAAACTGGAGACTCTGGCTCAAAAAGTTCGCGAGGAGATCATAAAAAAGATCATCTAGTGCTCCTTCCCCCGCCTTCGCGAGGAGTTTTTTTATGAACAAGTCTCTTCCAAAAGTTTTGGTAATCGTGGGCCCGACCGCGAGCGGCAAGACTGCACTTTCTATTCGTCTTGCTAAGAAACTTAAAGGGGAGATCGTATCGGCAGATTCTCGACAAATTTATATAGGAATGGATATAGGAACCGCTAAGCCCCTGCAGGGTTTTAGGGGTAAAATCCAAAATCCAAATGCCAAATCTCAAAAAAATCTTTATATCTCAGAAGGGATACCGCATCACCTGATTGATATCAAGAATCCGAATGAGGATTATGCGGTAGCGGAGTATAAGCGCGATGCGATTAAGGCGATTCGCGGAATTCTGAAACGTGGAAAGCTCCCAATTCTCGTAGGAGGTACGGGGCTTTATGTGCGGGCCGTGGTGGAAAATTTAGATATTCCCAAAGTAGTAGCAGACGAAAAGCTCCGCCGGAAACTCGAGAAGGAGGTCGAGAAGAAAGACTTGGAACACGTATTCAAGAAACTGGTGGCGCTTGATCCCGAGGCTGCGTATATCGTCGACCCTAAAAATCCCCGGCGCGTTATCCGGGCGCTCGAAGTTACTCTTGCCACGGGAAAACCTTTCACTGCCCAGCGCAAGAAGCAATCCCCTCTTTTTGAAGCGAAGATACTAGGGCTTACGCCTGCTCCTGCTGCACTTCGGAAAAGAATCGAGAAGCGCGTGGACCAAATGATCAGTGACGGCCTCGTCGAAGAAACAGAGGAGTTATATGAACAATATGGAAAAGTAAAAGCTTTGGATGCGATTGGCTACCGGGAACTTGTTGACTACCTCGACGGGAAAATTTCACTCCAAGAAGCAATTCGGCAGATTAAATTAAACACGTGGCATTATGCCCGCCGGCAGATGACGTGGTTTAGAAAAACTCCGAATGTGCACTGGATCAAAAAAGGAAAACTGCCTACGCTCACGCGCAGGCAGTTCTCTTGAATTAGAATTCCCACTCTCTAAAGGCAGACTCTCAGATTAGGGTCATGGTTTTGAGGATCTTCCCGTTCTATCCAAAAACCTTTTCTCCCATTGAATTTTCCGCATATTACCAGTTTTCCTTGGGGATCTCTTTCTCCCACGTGATACCAATTTCCGAGGAGAGAGGTTTTTCGATCTTCTCTTAATCCGATCGCACTTTCCGTTACCATTGCACTCCGCGCTCGCTTCACTACTCCTAACGCTTTAATCTTTTCTTCCTGCGCATCATGCGGCATGTCTTCCCCTTTCCCGGAAAGATCTATGAGATAATAACCCTCAGGGAAATATCGGTTTGCCCAAAAGTTTTCTGAAGGGTCAAGCCACCAGTCCTGCTCGAGATCGAAACAGGGAGATTTGAAGCGAAATTCCCCTGTCCGAGCGCGTTGGGCTCGAAGCGAAAAACCGAATAGCCATACAAGATACCACATATACTCCCGCGTGCGATTTTCTGTAGCGCAGTTTATGAGCGTGGCCCGGGTGTAGCGCAGCATGATCTTTTCTGGAGGAGGAGCCTCCATTCTCCACACTATCGCGGCTTGTTTTGCGGAGAGTACTCGCTCCGGTTTTAAAATTGATCGGGCAGATTCCACCAAGGGGCCTTGCCAGACACGTTTTGGACTAATAGCAGCTCGCAGGAGCTGTAACCATTGTTTCATACACAGCTCCTTTTGTGTCCGAAGTCGCGGTCGGACGTTCCGCAATCCTTGTGAAATTTATAAGGATCTAATCACACAATAGCACGTCGGGAACTTCTATTTGGAAAGCGCCTCTAAAATAAGCTTTTTTAGAATTTCTGGATTTCCTCTTCCCTTCAGACGCCCCATCGCTTTTCCAATCAGGAATTGCAGGCTCTGGGCTTTACCTTTTTTGTAATCTGCCACCGCCTGGGGAGTTTCTTCTACTATCTCTCCAACTATTTTTTCCAATTCTCCTGTATCCGAGATGGCATATTGGCTTTCGTCTTTCAAAATCGTTTCGGGATCGGCATCCTTTTCGAGCATTTTAGCCAGCATATCTTTGGCCTGACGACTTGTGATCTTGGATTGATTTAAAAGGAATACGAGATGTGCCAAATGCTCCGGATTCAATTTCGAATCTTTAAGCGGCTGCTCCCCCAACATTCCCCGGACATCAGAAAGCAAATAATTAGCGAGTAGCGAGTAGCGAGTAGCTGGTAGCTGCGCCTTGAGTTCACTCGCCGCCTCCTCAAAGTAGGAAGCGAACGCAGGCTCGGAAACAAGCAGCTCCACCTGTTTCGCCTCGAGATCATATTCTTTCGCAAACCGCGTTCGTTTTGCCTGCGGCAATTCGGGCAATTCCCTCGCCAAGAATTCCGGTTCGAAGATTTCGGTACTGAATGGAGGCAAATCCGGCTCGGGGAAATAACGATAATCATGCGCTTCTTCTTTAGAACGCTGACTTACCGTTTTTTGATTCGCTTCGTCCCATCCGCGAGTTTCCTGGGAAACTTTTTTGCCCGCGCGAAGAAGCTCTTCTTGGCGCGCCAATTCGTAGGTCACGGCATCTTTCATTGCCCGAAAGGAGTTGATGTTTTTAAGTTCTACTTTGGTGCCCATATTTAAACTCACATTTGCTTCCAAACGCATGTGCCCCTTCTCCATATCCGCATCGGAGACTCCTAAATACCGCAGGATGAGCTGCAGTTCTTTTCCAAATTCGGCAGCTTGTTCCGCGCTCGTAATATCCGGCTCTGTTACGAGTTCCATGAGCGGTACACCGCCTCGATTGAAATCTACGAGTGAACTCTCCCCCGCATGCACGAGCGTCCCCGTATCTTCTTCAAGATGAATGCGGCGCAAGCGTACTCCCAAAAGATTTCCGCCAATCACGAGTGGCTGGTCATATTGAGAAATTTGATAACCCTTCGGTAAGTCCGGATAAAAATAGTTTTTGCGGTCGAATTTCGTGACCGGATTTATTTTCCCGCCCAACGCAAGACCTACTCGAATCACATGCTTGATCGCTTCCTTGTTGATTGTGGGAAGCGCGCCGGGCTGCCCTAAACATACCGGGCACACGTTTTTATTAGCCTTCTTTTCATCCGCGTCGTTCAAGGAATCGCAGAACATTTTAGTCCGCGTCTTCAATTCCGCGTGAATCTCGAGCCCAATCGTAGGTTTATATTCCATTGGATTTCCTCTACTTTACCTTCAAATGTTCAAAAACTGAAGGAATTGCTGAATTTTGCTTTTTTTGATCTTATTTTCTTTCGCATAGTCCACAAGAATCGCGAGCTGGCGCTCGGCCATCGTATGCGCGAGCTTTAGTTTTCGCGGATGCAAAATGTTTGGAGAAACTTGCCGGATCTCATAATAGAAAGCTACCAGGTCTACAATTTTTAAATCTATTTCCATATCCTCTTCCTCTTTCATATTCAGTGCCGTCACAATATTTTTTTGAATCTCCTTGAGACGGGCTTTGGAAGTTTTGGTTTTGAACATAGGAAGGATATCTCCGGTCACGGCTTCATGGAGATCATGCAGCAGGGCTCGGGCAGCGAGCTTATTCGTCTTCGCCTCATCGAACTTATTAAACTTCGCCCAGTAGAGCGCGATAAAGGCCGAGGCCACTGAATGCATGCCTACATTCCAGTTGCCGCCAAACCCGCTCACACCAAAAGCCCGCGGGATATTAAAGATATTCATGAGCAGATCCAAATTCGGATTATGCTCTACTTCTTCCAAGATTCCCTGCGGCGTAAATATGTCTTCGGAACGATATTTCATGGCAAAATTTCTAATTCCTAATTACTAATTTCTAACTAAATCCCCAGTTCACCACTCACCATTTTCCAAACCTTTTCATGGATTGCTTCTATAGGAAGCAGCTTACCATTTTCTACACACTTTATGAGGCGGAAATCCGCCGGGAAAAGCTTTACTATCTCCAGATACACTTCCTCTGCGCGCTTCAAATGTGCCAGGTCGGCTTCATGAATGTCGTGCGTTTTGCCGTGCAAATACGCCCGCTCGGTTTTTTTACCCACAAGCTCTTGGGCTACTTCGGCGGGGACGTGAAGTACGATGCTCACATCCGGCTTCGGAATTTTGAGCATTTCATACTCCACCTCATAGTCCCATTCGAAAAACTTTTTCCTTTCTTCAGAGGTTTGGAATTTCCCGCCTTGATGCGCGAGATTCGAACCTACATAACGGTTCGAAACTGCAATGCTCCCCTCTTCCAGGGCCGCGCGCAGCGCAAAGGAAGCTTCATATCGATCGAGTGCATAAAAAAGCGAGGCGCGATAAGGGCCTACCGCTTCCGCAGTACCGAATTTGCCGTTTAAATAGCTTTCCGCGAAAAACGCAGAGGGCTTTCCGTATTGAGGGAAATCGAAGCGGGCTACTTTTTGGCCCGACTGCTCCAGCCGCTCTGTGAGTCGTTTGAACTGCTCGGTTTTTCCGCTACCGTCCGTGCCTTCGATTACAATAAACTTTCCCGGCATGATGGAGAAATTATAGCGTGAAGAGTCACAACTCAAAACCGCCTTTCGGGCGGTTTATAGTTTAGTATAGAAGTTTCAAATCAGTTCCCACTTCATATATATTCGGATTATCGCCGAGATCAGTCGAAACAACGTCCCTAGCGCCTCCCTTATTGAATCTCTCGTCCTCCATCCGCGCGTTCAGCTCAAAAGTTTGGCTCTGAGGATCACATGCGTAGCTATAATAGTATCCGCTCGAATTTTTCATCTTTATCATTTGCAGAGGATCGAGCGGAAGTTCTGAAAGTGGCGAACCTCCCCGTATTGCGGTGAAGTTTATCGGGAGCCAGCCGGTTCCATCTATTGCGGTACTCCCCTCGAGAGAGCTGAAGATTTTTCCCTTCTCGGGACACAGTGAAGGATTGCTCACATCGGCGAGGTACAGAGTGATTAGGGATTTTAAGGTAGTTATATTGTTTACTCGCGTGCTATCGCGCGCCATTCCAAGTAGTTGAGAGGGGTTACTGGCACGTACGAAGAGTATAAGAATAATGCCAACAACTCCGAGGATTCCCAAAATACCTAACGCACTAAATTTTTTTCTTGCTTTAGTATCAGGAGTTACTGCTCCTTTTAAAGCTCTAAGGTGCTGGTATACCAAGAACATATAGGCAGCCCAGATTGGAGTAATTACTATAGCCTTCAAAAATCCCACAACTCCTCCGGTAATCACCAGTGGAGTTTTAGATAGCGCCGTGAATACCACGGCGGAGGATGCGAGCACAAATCCGATAATCCATGTCAGTGCCGCAATAAAGAAAATGCGCCATGCTACTTGCCCCCAGTAACCTTTTACATACTCTCTGCTTTTAAGCAGCGCTTCCATACCTCGCGCATCTTCTGTTACAAATGCAAAAAGCGAAAGACTAAGCGAGACTCCGAGAATAATTCCTGGAACCACTAGCAACACAAGTCCTCCCATGATCGTCAAAGAAAGCACGATGGCAATGCCCAAGAAAGGAAAAATGTGGGCTAGTCCCTTCTGAAGAGTTCTTCCAAGATTGATATTGGAATCACTGACTCCGTAAAACAAAGCAAGTTCAACCCAAAGGGTAAGAAAAAGCAGAAGCAGTCCATAGACTAATGGGGAAAGTGAACCAGGGACAGGAGCGTACTTACTGCCGATCGGAACTCCTATTTACACAAGGAACAAAAGAAGACCAATGGGGAACAGAACCCCCCAACGGATTTTGTAGAGTGATATGGCTTCTCCCAATAGAGCCCCTGCCGATGGCAAAGCAGGTGTTGGATTCATCGGAATCGGAACTGATCCTTGATTCTCCATTACTTCTATTCTACCACCTCAATGCCCATCGAGCGAGCGGTACCACGGATGATTTTCTCCGCAGCGTCCAGATCGCGGGCATTCAAGTCCGGCATTTTCTTTTCGGCGATTTCGCGTACCTGTGCTTTCGTGACCTTCCCCACTTTCGCCTTCAGGGGATCTGCCGCGCCCTTCTCTACCTTCGCGGCTTTCTTCAAGAGCGCCGAGGCTGGAGGAGTTTTCAAAATAAAAGTGAAACTCCGGTCTTCGTAGATCGTGATTTCCGCAGGCACTACGTCTCCCATCATTTCTTTCGTTTTGTCGTTGAACTGTTTGCAGAATTCCGCGATGTTAATGCCATGCGGACCGAGGGCCGTTCCCACTGGAGGCGCAGGATTTGCTTTGCCAGCGTCGAGCTGTAACTTCAAAGTTGTTTTGATTTTCTTAGCCATGTTGGGGCAGAAGGTAGAATCTAGAAATTAGAAAATAGAATAGCATACGAATTTTAATCTGTCCACTACTACTTTCTACTCTCTATTTTCTACTTTCTAAAACGGTAGATCTTCTTTTTTTATACCTCCTTCGGGTTCATCGAGGTTAATGGAAGGAATCTCTTCCGTGGGAGCGGGCTCCGGTTCAGTCTGGGGCGTGCCTGCGGGCCTTCCGCCTCCCATAGGAGAGTCCCCTCCGCCCATTCCGCGAGGGCCGAGCTGGAGACGCTCTAAAATGATTTCCGTGGATTTGCGCGTTTGACCCTGCTTGTCCTGCCAGGAACGCGTTTGAAGTCTTCCTTCTACAAACGCAATGCTCCCCTTCTTCAAATATTGACTGGCAATCTCCGCACTTCGCCCCCACGCGACGATATTATGAAATTCGGTTTCGTTCTGTTTTCCTCCGGCCTTATCGGTCCACATTCGGTTCGTCGCAATACTAAAACTTGTGACAGAAGCTCCTCCTGGAGTAGTCCGGAGCTGAGGATCGGCCGTGAGACGACCAATGAGGAACACTTTATTCAAATTCATGGGTGTTTTTACTATACTCCACCCCTTAGGCGCTCACAACTATTGAAGGATCTCTTCGATCTTCTTCTCTAATGCTTCGTTCGTGAGCGAGCCTCCGGGAGCAGCTTCGGTACGAGGCGCAGAACGAGATCCGCGCTTTGGCTTTTCTCCCCCTTCCGGGGCGCCTTCGGCTTTTTCGCCATACAGTCGAATTACGAGAAAGCGCAGAATTTGCTGCCAGATCTCAAAATCTTTTTCGAGACGCACAATTGCCTCCGGCATTGCCTCCAGCCGGAGAAAGCCAAAATATCCCGAGGTGACTTTTTTGATTGGATAAGCTAACGAGAGCTTTTTTACTAAACCGGGATTCGTCACCCTGCCATACTGCGCCGCACGCGTGGCAACGTCTTTAACTTCGGCCTCCTCACGAACGAGAAAGGCGAGTTCGTATTCCCTTAATTCTTGGTCTTGTTCCTGCATTGTTGTCCAGAAAGGTTACTTGAATATCGTAGGCGCGTCAACTATTCTTCGCTTTCTTTTTCTTCTTTCGGAGAGCCAGCTTCAGCGGCAGGCTTAGCTTCTCCAATTTCGGGAGCTGCTCCCGTCGCAGGAATTTCTTCCATTTCTTCGTCTTCTAAAGGTTCAAGTTCCGGACCTCCCTTCCCTACCGGAATAAGACGCCCGATGATCACGTTTTCCTTCAAGCCGCGGAGGCGATCGACGCGGCCTTCGATGGCCGCCCGGACGAGCACCCGAGCAGTGTCTTGGAAAGATGCCGCGGAGAGGAAACTTTCGGTCGTAAGGGAAATTTGCGTAATACCCATAAGGATCTGTTCGGCTTTCGCGGTAGCGCGGCCTGCGCGTTTCAACTCGCGATTCACTTCGAGGAAGCGGGGCTTCTCGATGATTTCTCCGGCTACAAAGTCCGGCGCATCTCCCGCATCTTTGATGCGTACCCGCGAGAACATCTGACGCACGATTACTTCGATATGCTTGTTATTGATATAGGCACCTTCCGAAAGATAGATTTGCTGCACTTCGCTCGCAATGTAGCGTTCTACTTCGCTGATGCCCCTCAATTCCAAAAGTTCACGAAGGTCGATGTTTCCTTCTGAGAGCTTGTCTCCCCGCTTCACCTCCTTCCCAGTTTCTATATAAATAAGGGCGCTGCGAGGCACGGAAAGTTCCGCTTCCTTCTTCTTTCCTTCCACCTTCAAGGAAATTACTTTCAGGGCTCCGCGCTCTTCGATCTTCGTCACAATTCCATCTGCCGGCGCAAGGATTGCTCGCCCCTTCGGAGGTCGGGCTTCAAAAATCTCTTCGATACGAGGCAGACCGTGCGTGATGTCTACTCCGGCCACACCTCCCGTGTGGAAGGTACGCATGGTGAGCTGCGTACCAGGTTCACCAATGGATTGGGCGGCTACTACTCCCACTGCCGCTCCCATCTGTACAGGTTTGTTATCTCCCAAGTCATATCCATAACACTTCGCACATACACCGTAGAGCGTCTTACAAGAAATTGGCGAGCGGACTTTAACCACATCCACTTCGGATTTTTCGATCAAGTCGGAGGCAGCGCGATCCACGATGTCTCCCGCCTTCACCACTACCCGGCGGCCCACTTTTACGTCTTCCAATACCGTTCGAGAGAAGAGGCGCGTGCCGAATGCCAAGTTGAATTCTTTGCCATCCGAGCGGCGGATTTCGATTCCTTCTTTCGTGCGGCAGTCAGACTCCGCCACCGTGATGTCTTGAGACACATCCACAAGCCGCCGCGTAAGATATCCTGCTTGCGCAGTTTTTAAGGCGGTGTCAGTCGTTCCCTTACGAGCACCGTGCGTAGAGATGAAGTATTCGAGCACGGAGAGACCTTCTTTCAAAGAAGATTTCAAAGGCAATTCGATAATTTCTCCTTTCGGGTTTTGCACCAATCCTTTCATACCCATCATCTGAATCGGCTGAGACCAGGAACCACGGGAACCGGAATCTACGATTTGATAGATGGGGTTGTTCTTCGGGAGCACTACCGATACGAGCTTCGCAATTTCAGCTTTGGCGGCTTCCCACACGCTGATCACGCGAGCGCGGCGTTCCGCGGCAGTGAGCAACCCTTCCTGATATTGTTCACGAATTCTTGCCACTGACGCTTCGGAGCGCGCAAGCACTTCGGCTTTTTCTTTAGGAATAATAAGGTCAGACATCGCCCACGTGACTCCGGAGCGCATCGCCATTTCGAATCCAAGGAGTTTCACCCGGTCAAGCACTTCGCGCGCCACTTCCATGCCGTGCGCGTTCAATACCGCCTCGATAAGGTGAGATAGTTTCTTTTTGTTCAAAGTTTCATTCACATAGGGCACCGTGCCATGGAGCGCCTCGTTCAAGATAAGGCGGCCCAAGGTGGTTTCGAGTCCGTTTACAACGATCGGGGTGTGAAGCGTAATCACGCCCGCGTCATACGCCAGAAGCGCTTCTTTAATATCAATAACCGTCTTCGGCGTGCCTTTAAAGTCCGGATCCGGCCGAGAGAGGTAGTACATTCCGAGTACCATATCTTGAGTCGGGTTCACGATGAGTTCTCCCGTCGCCGGCTTCAAAAGGTTCCGCGCGGCGGACATCACTTCTTTCGCTTCTTGTTGAGCAACATCGGAGAGCGGCAGGTGAACGGCCATCTGGTCACCGTCGAAGTCAGCGTTAAAGGCCACACACACGAGCGGCGGCAATTGGATTGCCAACCCTTCTACTAACATCGGGCGGAACGCCTGAACCGAGAGACGGTGCAGAGTAGGTGCACGGTTCAGAAGCACGTAGCGGGTCTTAATAATTTCTTCGAGAATTACCCATACCTCATCCCCTCCTTCTTCAATCACACGGGACGCACCGCGAATATTGTGCGCGAGGCCTTTGCGGACAATCTCCGAGACTACGAATGGGCGGAACAATTCCAACGCCATCCGCTTCGGCAAACCACATTGGTCGAGTTTGAGCTTCGGACCCACTACGATCACGGAGCGGCCCGAGTAGTCTACCCGTTTACCCAAGAGGTTCTGACGGAAGCGGCCCTGTTTCCCTTTGAGCATGTCCGCCAAAGAGCGGAGTGGACGACGCTGGGCCGAGAGCTGTTGCGTGCCGAAGCGAGCCGAGTTATCGATCAACGCATCTACCGCTTCTTGGAGCATGCGCTTTTCATTCTGGACGATCACGTCCGGAGCTTTGATTTCCAAAAGTTTTTTCAACCGGTTATTGCGGTTGATGACGCGCCGATACAAATCATTCAAGTCGGAGGTCGCATACCGGCCACCATCCAAAGCCACCATCGGACGCAAATCCGGAGGCAACACCGGCAAGGTGGTCATAATCATCCATTCGGGCCGAATGTTGTTCTTCGACATCGACTTCAGCATCTTCAAACGGCGAAGCTGTTTCAAATCCGCCACTTTTCCCTTTGAAAGTTCGATGTCCTTTTCTACGGCTTGAGTTTCCTTGCGAAGATCCATTCGCTCCAAAATTCTGCGGATCGCGGCGGCGCCGGTGCCGGCCGTGAACACTCCTCCGAACGAACGAGCAAGGTTGAAATATTCGGCTTCGGAAAGGACTTGGCCTACGCGAAGGCTCTCCAAGGTTTCACGCACCTCCGCCGCAGCAGAAGTCACCTCCCTTTTCACTTCTTTGTCCTTCGATACCACCTTGAGCTTCCCCTTCAATTCCCGCTCGAGTTCCATCAACGCTTCCTGCTTCTTCTCTGAGTCCACATCGGTCACGATGTAGGCCGAGTAATAGACTACACGTTCGAGTTTCACCGAAGAAACGTCCAAAATAAGACTCAACCGGGACGGGACGCTCTTCAAGAACCAAATATGCGCCACGGGTACGGCAAGCGAGATGTGCCCAATGCGCTCACGGCGCACAGAAGACCGCGTGACTTCTACGCCACACTTATCACATACCACTCCCTTATATCGGATTCGGCGATATTTGCCGCAGTAACATTCGTAATCTTTCGTCGGACCGAAAATCCGTTCAGAGAAGAGCCCATCCTTTTCGGGGCGCTGCGTTCGATAGTTGATCGTTTCAGGCTTCGTTACCTCTCCGTGCGACCAATCCAAAATGTTTTCCTCAGAGGCTACGCTGATGCGCAACGCGGTGAAATTTTCCCGACGCGGCGCGCGGCCGTTTTCCGCCGCTGGTGCAGCTCCCTCTTCTTCGTCGTAGAGGGGCTCTACGTTGAAACCAAGCGATTTCAATTCGTTTACCAACACATTAAAAGATGCCGGGATGTTGGGGCCTTTAATAGTTTCGCCTCGAATAATCGATTCATAGGCTGCAGCCCGACCCACTACGTCGTCGGATTTGATCGTGAGCATTTCTTGGAGCACATGTTTGGCTCCATACCCCTCCAAGGCCCATACTTCCATTTCTCCGAACCGCTGACCTCCAAATTGCGCCTTACCTCCTAAAGGCTGTTGCGTAATCAAGGAGTATGGCCCGATCGAGCGAACGTGCGCCTTGTCTTCTACGAGGTGGTTCAGTTTGAGCATGTACACCGTCCCCACGTTCACCCGGTTCTCAAAAGGCATTCCGGTACGGCCGTCATAGAGCACACTCTTTCCATCTTCGGGCAATCCCGCCGCTTTAAGTTCCGCCCGAATCATTTCTTCGGAGGCGGAGTCGAGTCCCGGGGTCACTGCTCGGTAGCCGAGCTTCGAGGCTGCCAACCCAAGGTGCGTTTCAAGCACTTGTCCCAAGTTCATACGCGATGCCACACCTAACGGGTTCAATATGATGTCTACGGGCGTGCCGTCGGGTAAGTACGGCATGTCTTCCACCGCCCGGACTTGCGATATAACTCCCTTGTTTCCGTGCCGCCCCGCAAGCTTATCTCCCGCTTGTACCTTCCGAAGCTGCGCTACTTCCACCTGAATCCGCCTAATAATGCCGGGCTCAAGCTTATCCCCCTGTTCTCGGTCAAATACTTTGATGTTTACCACGCGGCCCCGCTTTCCGTGCGGCAGCGTGAGTGAAGTGTCTTTCACATCTCGGGCTTTTTCTCCGAAGATCGCGCGAAGCAACCGCTCTTCCGCAGTGAGTTCGGCTTCTCCCTTAGGAGAGATTTTGCCTACGAGAATATCGCCTGCTTTTACCTCCGCTCCTACGCGCACAATTCCTTCTTCATCCAAATTGCGGAGTTTTTCTTCAGATACGTTCGGGATGTCAGGCGTCGTGAGTTCCGGGCCAAGCTTCGTATCACGCACATCGCAGTAGTAATCCTCTATGTGAATAGAGGAAAAGTTGTCGTTTTGAACAACACGTTCAGAAATGATAATGGCGTCTTCGAAGTTCGCTCCTTCCCAAAGCATGAAGGCTACAAGGAGGTTTTGCCCCAAGGCAAGCACTCCATTTTCGGTCGAGGGTCCGTCTGCGAGGATATCTCCCTTCTTGATTGTCACACCACTCGTGACGAGCGGCCGCTGCGAGATGCACGTGAATTGGTTTGAACGTTTAAACTTCTGGAGCGTGTAGTTCGTAGTATTCCCTTCTTTATATTTCACCTTAATGTGCGTCGCGTCGGCTTCCACCACCTTTCCGTCATCTTCCGCCACCACCACATATCCCGAGTGTTGCGCTACCCGCTCCTCTTCTCCGGTGCCGACATAGGGGGCTTGAGGACGTACAGAACCTACCGCCTGCCGTTGCATGTTCGAACCCATGAGTGCCCGGTTCGCGTCATCGTGCTGCAAGAATGGAATGAGTGAGGTCGCCACACTGATAAATTCGTGCGGGGCTACATCGATAAAATCCACCTCTTCAGCCGAGACCGTGCCGGGGGCGCCTTTTACGCGAGCCTCCACGAGCGGTACTGCAATTTTTCCGTCTTTCTCCTTAGGCACTCCGGCGTGCGTAATTTTGTAACGCTCCTCTTCCAAGGCATCGAGCCACACCACTTCTCCCGTTACCTTGCCATTCTTCACTCGGATGTACGGGGCTTCAAGAAAACCGAATTCATTAATCCGAGAGAAACTCGCCAAATAATTTATAAGTCCGATGTTTGCACCTTCCGGAGTTTGAATCGGGCATATTCGGCCATAGTGCGAGCGGTGCACATCTCGCACTTCGAAGCTCGCGCGTTCCCGCGTGAGTCCTCCGGGACCTAAGGCAGATATACGACGCTTGTGTTCAAGTTCGGCCAACGGATTCACCTGATCCATGAACTGCGAGAGTTGGGAGGAGGCAAAAAATTCCTTGACTACCGCTACAATCGGACGGAAGTTTATGAGCTGGGCCGGAAGCAATCCTTCTCGGGCTTGCGTAGACATTCGATCTTGGACGATACGCTTCAACCGCGCGAGCCCAATGCGGAGACGGCCCTGCAAGAGTTCTCCTACCGCTTTGAGACGGCGGTTTCCAAGGTGATCGATATCATCCGGTTCCGCGTCCAAGGTGTTGTTTAGGGTAATGATCTCTTTTAAGATCGCCACCACATCTTTCACCTCGAGCAAGCGATTCGTATTTTCTTTAGGCAATGCCAAACGCTGATTCATCTTGAACCGTCCCACTTCTCCCAAGTCATAGCGGTCAAAACGCTGGAAGAGCCCATCCACCAGACCCTTCGCAGTTTGCGGAGTCGCAGGATCTCCAGGGCGAAGCCGGCGATAAATTTCCAAGTAAGATTCGTCTTTGTCTTTCGCAATATCTTTCTTCAACGTGCTTTCCAGGTAGCGCGTCGTACCCGTGTCTACATCTGCGAAGGTTTTCATCATCTCCTCGTTTGTCATGCCGAAGACACGCAAAAGATCCGTCACCGGAGTCTTTCGGTGGCGGTCAATCTTCACCCCAATCACTCCGTCGATGTCGGTTTCAAATTCGAGCCATGCACCGCGGTTCGGAATGATTTTCGCGCCAAAAAGATTTCTTCCGCGCCAGGGCACTGCCGTAAAGTACACTCCGGCTGAACGAATAAGCTGTGAGACTACCACCCGCTCTACGCCGTTAATAATGAACGTCCCCCGGTTCGTCATGACCGGGAAGTCCCCAAAATAAATTTCTTGAATTTCTTTCTGCTTGGTTTTGAGCTGCTCCAAGGATACCTTTACGCGCAAAGCCGCCTCGTAGGAGGCGTCTTTATACCGGGCGGTGGCTTCGTCATACTTCGGCTCATCAAACCGATAGCCTTCGAATGAGAGCGAGAGCTCTTTTCCGGTGTGATCCAATATGGGAGAAACTTCTTTGAAAAGTTCGTCTAATGCCTTGTCGAGGAACCAGCGATAAGAGTTCAGCTGGACCTCATTCAAATTCACTGGAGAGACGAGCGGCTTCGAACGAGAGAAATCTTTCGTGGGAAGTTTTGAACTCATTTTTGTATTATCTTTCGTTCGCGTTGCGTGTAGATTGCTCCGCATACGCAAGGCGCAACGAGTAGGTTAGTACTTTGTACAGCTGCGAGGAGCAACGCCGCGGCCGGAGCAATCAGCCGCAACCGCAGGATATGGCTCTTTTATATTATCTCTGCGGCACTCCTCCTTGCGGTATCGACATACCGCTGCGTCGTCGTTTCTTGATTTAAAAATAAAAGAGCTCATATCGCGGACGGAAATAATACGAAAATGAGTTCTGCTAAACATATAAAATTAATTAATATTTAAATTAAAACGATATGTAACGCGCATAAAGGAAGCCTACCCCCGCAAGGGGTTTCTTCCTATCGTTTCACCTTTAGGTATTTAACCCGATTTTGCTCTTGCTCGTCAAGGGTTTCACTAAAAATAGTTTTTCCCGTCTTCGGATCGCTCAGGTAGTACCAATATCGCGATGGATAAGGAGCAAGAACTGCCGAAATCGCACGTATTCCGGGGCTTCCGATGGGCTGAGGAGGAAGTCCCACGCGCAGGTACGTATTGTAGGGGGAAGGGACTGTGAAGTCAAGCGGCGAAAGCGGGTAACATTCCGTGGGAGTTCCCGCCTTCATTTTTTTGATATAGCAGATAGTCGCATCCACTTGAAGCGGCATTCCCGCCTCAAGTCGCTTTTTAAGCACTCCCGCTACCACCCGCTGATCTTCATATTCAGGCACTTCTTTTTCTAGCAAGGAAGCGAGAATGAGATTCTCCGCGAAGCGCCGGGGGTCTTTATCAAGAAGAGGCCGCGCCTTGAGATTGAAGTTTTCGAGTAATCTATCCACCACTTCTTCTATCGAAGATCCCAGAAAAAAATTATATGTATCTGGAAAAAGGTAGCCCTCAATGCGCCGCGACGCGGCGTACGCGAGAAGCTCTCCTTCCCCCGCTACTCCGCTCGCTGCAAGGGCCCGATCGACTTCATATATAGAACTCCCTTCCGGAATTACTACCTGCACTTCCCGAAGCGCCCCTTCCGCGAGCGTTTTTAAAATACTCGGCGCGCTCATCGAAGGAGTCAGTTCGTAGAGACCTGGCTTCAGAAGAGGCGCAGCACCTCGCAGAAGCCCATACACCTTAAGAACCAGCGAAGAGCGGATAAGTCCTTCGTCTCGCAACTGATCTACTATTTCTCTGAAACCTGCGCCTCGTTCCACTTTAAAAGTGCGTACGGGCACTTCTCCCCACGACAAGGGCATCAATCCCCAAACAAAAATAAGCGCCGCGAACGCTCCGGCGGCGACTAATCCCCCCTGCACTCGCTTGTCTTTCAAATACACCATCTCTAATCTCATCCCTCACTTAAAAAGGAGCGTTTATGCGCTCTTATTTTTATAAATAACATTGAGACCTTTATAAATCTTGCTAATCTGTATCATCATTCATTCCAAAACTCCTTCTTAAGTGAGGGACTCATGAACGCATTCGTATCGAGTTTACAATAGCAATCAACACGAAATTCGCAACTAAACTCGATCCCCCATAACTTACAAAAGGAAACGTGAGCCCCACCACGGGCATTATCCCCAACGTCGAGCCCACATTTACGAGAAATTGCATGGCGAACATTGAGGCCACCCCAATACAGACGAACGTTTCGAAGTTTCTGTCCGCCACAAGGCCGACTCGAATAATCCAAAGTTCAAGAAATACGAACGCGGCGAGCAAGAGTAGGCCTCCCGCTATCCCCCACTCTTCTATAAAGGCGGCGAGCACAAAGTCGCTTGCGGGCTCCGTAAGAAATCCCAACTGAGTTTGCGTTCCCTGTCCATATCCCTTTCCCCAAAAACCAGCGGAACCAATCGCAATCTTCGATTGATTCACGCTATAGTTCAATCCCAGCACATTTCGCTCCGGGTAAAAAACATTTGTGATACGCTCCCGCTGATAATCTTTCAAAACGTTCGACCAGCCATATACGCCCACCACTAAAAATATGAGCAGGGCGAGGAGTATCCGGCGCAACGGAAGCCCGGCGAAAAGAAGAAAGCCGAACCAGATTGTCGCAAGAATAAATCCCGATCCCAAATCGGGCTGCATCGCGACAAGGCCCGCGGGAATTGCGAAGAGCACAAAAGAGATTGCGATCGTACTCCACCGCGCGACTCCTACGTGCCGCCTACTGAAATAGCTTGCGAAAAGAAGAATCAAGGCAATCTTCATAAGTTCCACGGGCTGGAAGTTTACCGGACCTAAAACCAGCCAGCTTCGAGTTTGACGCACCACCGGACCGAAGAACGTCACATATACAAGGAGCAATACCCCTATTCCGTAGAGCGAGGGAATTACCCAGCGATAGTTAAAAACCGCTCGCCAATCAAAGAAGAGAAAGAAGGCAAAAATTACCGTGCCAATTCCCAACCAGGTAAGTTGCAGTAGGGCCAACTGCGAAGAGATGCTTGAGATGGCTAAAAAACCTCCGAGAAGGAGGAGGCCCAAGGGCACAAATAACCCCAAATCCAGAATTTTCATGGCTTACCTGCCTACTCGCGAAACGCGTGCAATTCCACGAGCGTCTTACTTACATCTACATCCGGGATGTCCGGGTGGTACACGCTAAACGCACGATATACCGAGGGCGCCACCTCCGCAATCTCCGTCTTCGAAACGCCTACAATTTCTCCGAATTGACCTAGGAAAATAGACACCACTTCTACCGCTTTAAACGCCTTCGCATCGTCATTTAGCAATTCCCCTTCTACCAGGAGCTTCCCTTCTTCTCTTTTTGTCGAAGCGTTTTGCACGCGGAGCATCGGACGCTTCCAAGCTTCCGCTGGAAGCCATTGAGGATTTTGGAATTCGATCTTTGCTCCCGTAATATTTCCCACTGCCAGATTTGGAAACGCGAGGGTTTTTATCTCTCCGCCATAAATGTAGGAGTTGCCTTGGAATTGTTTGGTGGAAGAACCATCTTCGAGCGTGAGCACATACCCAAAGTTCCACGCCGCGAAATCGGGATTCGCGTTCACCACTTCCGCGAAGAGCGTGGTGCGCTCCGCATCGATCGGAATTTGTTTCAATCCATTTAGAGCCTCGATGGGTTTCAAGGTGGGAGGAATGCACACTTCGGCGCACGCACCTCCGCAATCAATCCCCTGCTCTTTTCCATTTTGGATGCCGTCGAAACACGTCGGGGCAGGTTTTAAAAATCCAAAATACATTCCTACCGGAATGCCGATAAAGATTACGAGGTAGAGAAGACCGTAGAGGAGTTGTTTGGAGAGACGACGCATATAGGGATTATAAATGGTTCGGCTGCCGGACGCTATTGCGTGCGGCAGCCGATGTGTTAGCACGAGTAATATTCGCCTGTCTCTGAATTAGGACATTTCTCTCCTCCAGTGCGGGTGTGCTCTGGCAACTTATTTCCTAGAATGTCGGAGAGGGAAAACACTTTTCCGCAGAGACCACATTTCGCCTTGGGCTCCATCTCCGCAGGAGCCTTTATCACTGGTTCGGATGTAGAGTTCATAGAATTATTACCTCCACACGTAAGTCGTGACCAATGCAGACGAATGCAGTGCCTGGAACATCGTATGTGCAGAGCGACCATATGCTCGCTATCAAAAAAGCGAAGCTGCATTGTACGTATGCCCATCCGCGCTGTAATTTCGTTTTGCGTTTTCTTGGGGGTATTGGTTTTAAAAAGGTTCTTTTCAATCGTCTTCACCTCCAATCTGTATCTGTAATTGTTAAATGCCATATCTGAAGTATATAACAAAAAAGCTGCGGAACTTGAATGTCGGCATATCCTACTTTCCCGATCCCCGAAGGGACAAGTATCATCGGATTACGACGCTTTCACTTCTCTGTTCGGAATGGGAAGAGGTGGAGCACGTCGCAACAAAACACCGACATTCAAATTTCGCAACACTTGAAATCGCATGGCACAGCGCGCCGTTGTTCCTATCGGAACTATGGCGAAGCATAGCCCGCCTTCGCTCGTAGAGAGCTTCGGCGAGGCAAAGATTTTGTATGCGCAGAGCGCAACAAAATCTAGTGTAAGTCAGTATTGGGATGGCTGGTGCTAATCCAGCGCAGCATGAGCAGGTCATTAGTACTCCTCGACTCAAATCCTTGCGGATCTTACATCTAGAGCCTATCAACGTGGTAGTCTTCCACGGACCCATCACCTAATCTTGGGGTAGGCTTCGTGCTTAGATGCTTTCAGCACTTATCCCTTCCGTACATAGCTACCCAGCGCTTCAGCGGGTGCCAAAGCTGGTAGACCAGAGGTACGTTCAGCCCGGTCCTCTCGTACTAGGGCCAACTCCCCTCAAGTGTATAACGCCTGCAACAGATAGAGACCGACCTGTCTCACGCATGTTTCCACGCATTACTGCGTGCATTGGACTATACCTTTATCTTTTCCGCAGTTACGGATGAAGATAATCGACGTGTAGTCTCTACGGGGTCATACGTTTCGCACTGTTAAACGAAGCAAGAACACTTAATGCCGTTATTCTTCTTTTCTTCGAATAATTTAATTCTTTGTACCGATCAATGAGTGCTGCTAGTTTCAAAAATTCTTCCTTAGAAGAAACTTTTTCTTTTTGATCGAGAATTTGAATCAGGAGAGAAGCTTGTTCTCTCTTGAATATCAGATAGGGATGAATCTGAGAAATAAGATCGCGCATTGTTTGAGTATCACCGATAGTAAATTCGGCAATACCGTCATTGCGTTTTCTTATGTATCCTGCTCCAATTTCTTCTTTTATCCGCTCGAGAAATCTAATTTCTTTTTGCGATTGATAAAAAACAATGTTTGGAGCAATTTGAAATCCATATCGATATTGTGTATTCGGTTTCAGACGTACATAAATACTGCCGTCTCCATCGAGGAAACCGGCAACATATGCCGCCATCATTTCGTTTAACCTGCGCATTGTAGACTTCCCTCGGTATTATCCTAGCATATGACAGGTTATCATTCCATGCTTGGACTCCACCGATATGAGTCGATTGTGCTTCTTTATATTTCTATAAAGAGCCGCCGTGATTTGATGTCCTTCTCGGATTCAGACCGTACAATCCACGATGCATACTTCATGATCATGAACTCTACGGTCTGAACCCAGCTCACGTGCCCTTTTAATTGGCGAACAGCCAAACGCTTGGGAGCTTCTCCACCCCCGCGCTAGGGCGAGCCGACATCGAGGTGCCGAGCGTTGTCGTCGATAGGAACTCTCGGACAACACCAGCCTGTTATCCCCGGAGTAGCTTTTATCCGTTGTCTCCGGCCTTTCTATGAAGTGCCGTCGGGTCACTAACTTCCGCTTTCGCGTCTGCGCGACTTGTAGGTCTTGCAGTTAAGCCGGCTTGTGCGTTTACACGTCCTGCCCGATTTCCATCCGGGCTAAGCCGACCTTAATAAACTCCTCCGTTACTCTTTGGGAGGAAAACGCCCCATTTAAACTGCCTACCAAGCACTGTTCCATGACGTTTTTGCCGTCGAGGTTAGACATTAAAGATTCAAAGATGGGTGTTTCATTGGCGCCTCCACCCTGTCCGAAAACAGAGCTTCAAAGGCTCCCCACTACGCTACGCATTAAACCCCTAATGCCAATACCAGGCTGCAGTAAAGCTTCCGGGGTCTTTTCGTCTTGCTGCAGGTATCCCGCGTCTTCACGGGAATCGCATTTTCGCCGAGCATGCCGCTGAGACAGTTCTCCAGTCGTTACACCTTTCGTGCGCTTCGGAACTTACCCGAAAAGGAATTGCGCTACCTTAGAACGATTATAGTTATCGCTGACATTGACGAGGGCTTCGCTCGCTCAGCCGTACATCCTTGCGGACATACGACCGGCAAGATTAACCTTCTCGCATCGGTCAGGTGTCACCCCCTATACATCCTCTTGCGAGTTCGCAGGGAGCTGTGTTTTTGGTAAACAGTCGCCAGAGAGACTTTCATTGCAGACCACCTTGCGGTGGTCAGGCCTTATCGCGAACTTACGGCCGCTTTTTTGCCTAGTTCCTTAGCGGCAGGTCACTCGTTCCCCTTAGGCTTCTCGCCTCACCCACCTGTGTCGGTTTACGGTACGGAAACCATGTGTAATACATAGGGCTTTTCTAGGAAGGCCATTCGATTCTGTTCACGAGGTAAATTCCTCGCGTTCCCGCTACGCATGCGCGCCACGGATGCCAAACCAATAAGACACAGAATCTTATCTCCTTCGTCCCCCTACTTAACACACACGGCTGGGACGGAATATTAACCGTCTGTCCATCGGCTGCGGTTTTCACCATTGCCTTAGGGCCGCCTAACCCGTGGTTGATTGCCAGTGCCACGGAAACCTTGGATTTTTGGGGTTCCAATTTCGCATTGGGATTGTGGCTACTCATTCCAACATTTTCTCTTCTCTGCACTCCAGTCGCCCTCGCGGGTCGACCTTCAGTGCGCAGAGAATGCTCTCCTACCGCTCGCCGGCTAATGCCGACGAACCCACAGCTTCGGTAACGTGCTTGAGCCCCGGTACATTTTCGGCGCCCCCTGCCATCGAATAGTGAGTTGTTACACACTCTTTAAAGGATGGCTACCTCTAAGCCAACCTCCTATCTGTCTCTGGCAGAAGACTACCTTTAACACTGAGCACGTATTTAGGGACCTTAGCTAGTGATCTGGGCTGTTCCCCTTGCGAACATGGAGCTTAGCCCCCACATTCTAACTAGTATACTTGCGCTCCTGGTATTCGGAGTTTGATTGATCTGTCGGCCTTTCGGCCTTTACAGATCATCCAGTGCTCTACCCCCAGGGCTACGTATACCGCTATACGAAAATATATTTCGGAGAGAACCAGCTATTACCGAAATCGATTAGCTTTTCACTCCTTACCTCGGCTCATCCGAAGGTTTTGCACAACCAACCAGTTCGGGCCTCCCCCTCGCTTTCGCGAGGGTTCACCCTGGCCAAGGCAAGCTCTTCCGGCTTCGGGTCTATTATGTGCTGCCCGCAATCAGTGAACTCTGCGCGCGAGGCGCAAAGTTCATTGATGCTACGCCCTATTAAGACTCGGTTTCCCTATGCCTCCGTCGCTTATAGCGACTTAGACAAGCAACACACAATAAGTCGTTGGATCATTCTTCAATAGGCACACTGTCAGGCTTGCGCCCTTCAGTTCCTTGTAAGCAAATGGTTTCAGGTTCTATTTCAACGGCCTCACCGGCCTGCTTTTAACCTTTCCCTCACGGTACTTGTTCACTATCGATCATCAAAAGTATTTAGCCTTACGAGATAGTACTCGCAACTTCCTTCGGGGCTACTTGACCTCGAAGTACTCAAGATGGTCTTGTATCTCACCAATATCGCGAAATTTGAAAGCGGGAAAATGAGACGAGTTCGAGGCGCGAGGACGAAGACGTACTCGGAGAGTACGTCGAGGAGGATTAACGAAGAAATCGGCCATTTTCCCGCTTTCCCTTCAGGGCAAGCGAATTTTGACCAGCTTCTTTGTTGCTCATCGCTCGAGTACCGTCAAGGTACACATCGCTCTTCGCGCCGCGAATCTGCTCAAAATTCGCGTCGCCAAATTCGTGAAATTGGTGAGATACAAGACATGAAACTAAGAAGTTCATCAGTTTTCGCCTACGGGGCTATCACCGTCTTTGGCTCCGCTTTCCAGCGAGATTCGACTAACCAATGAATTTGTAACTTCTCCTTATCTCGCAAATCGCACTGCACTTTGGGTGCCTTGCGATTTGCAAAACAGCGTTTCACTCTTATGACCCTTCTTATTCTTGCGAATAAAAAGTTTAGGCTCTTCCCTTTTCGCTCGCCGCTACTAAGGGAATATACGGTTGTTCTTTATTCCTCCGCTTACTGAGATGTTTCACTTCAGCGGGTGCACGTCCATGATTGCTCACGGACAGTTGAGGGTTACTCAACTAGGTTTCCCCATTCGGAAATTCCCGGATCGTCGGTTGCTACGCACCTCCCCGAGACGTATCGCCGCTATGCTGCGTCCTTCGTCGCCTTTTGATGTCTAGGCATCCACCATTCGCCCTTATAGCTCATTCTGCGCTGGACTTCCCAAGCTTTCGCCTGGGCCGACCAACCATCCCAATACTGACTTACGTATTCAACATGTGCATGCTCTACACACACATTGAATTATTTTGCCCCCGCCCATCGCGTGCGATCCGCGAGGCGAGGACCCGGTATTCTTATTTCAAACTCCCATCCTTCTCTCGATTAAAAAAGCCGCTTCAGAGCGGCTCGTTGACTCACGCCAAAAAAAGGCATCAGCCGCTCGATTGGTTAAGCTTTTTTATGAACCTCATTCGTGAGTAGTATTGTACGCGGGCTTTAGAGGATGTCAACCCCTGATTAGGTATAATAAAATCAATGAATTCCGGCACTCAGACTCGTAGTCAAATTTGGAAGCTTTCTTCCATCTTTGCACTCATCTATTTTCTTTCTCCGAATGGACTCGCCGCCCTTCCGGGACTCAGCATAAATTACCTTCTTAAAGAAACTCTTCAGATGACTGCTTCGCAGGCGTCGTATTTCGGCGCGCTCACTATATTAGGGTGGGCATTAAAACCTCTTTGGGGAATTATTTCGGACATCTTTCCGCTCTTCGGCTATCGGCGAAAGTCCTATCTCATCCTTACCACGTTGGGGGCCGCGATCGTGTGGTTCACGTTGGGTCAAATAGAACAGTACAGCGCCGGAACGCTTCTCATGCTCTTCACTCTCTCCTCTATCTCGTATGCCTTCATGGACGTGCTCTGCGATGCACTGATGGTCGAGACGGGCAAGCCCTTGAATCTCACCGCACGATTTCAATCCGTACAGTGGGCTGCAGTGTACATTGCGGCGATCGTCACTGGATATGCAGGTGGATGGGTGGCTGAGAATTGGAGCACGCGGCAAACATTTACTATGAACGCGCTCTTCCCTCTTCTTATTCTCGGGATCGTACTTCTTTTTCTTCGAGAGTCACGAGTTTCCGATACTACCGCTCACGCTCGAATTTCTTTGAGTGCACTTCGCGAAGCGGCGCGCGACAGACAATTATGGATACTCGCCTTTTTCCTTTTCTTCGTGGCGTTTAGTCCTTCCTTCGGCGCTCCCTTCTTTTATTACGCGGTCGACACTCTGAAATTTGACCCGATGTTTTTTGGACTCACCGCTTCGATCGGAGCCGCTTTCGCAGCACTAGGCGCAATTCTTTATGGCAAATTTGGAAATAAACTTCGCACGCGCCCCCTCGTAAAGTTCGCGATTCTCATTGGGGTGATTGCGACGCTCTTTGAGCTGATTTACTTCTTACCTTATATCCAAACCCATCCTGAAATCGGGCGATGGATTTATATTTTCTCCGCAGCACTCTTGGGGGCAGTCGGGGCGATTACATTCCTTGTGATGCTCAATGCCGCGGCGATCGCTTGCCCGCGGTACAGTGAGGGCACGGTCTTCGCGACACTCACCGCATTTTGGAACATCGGCTTAGTGGGCTCCTCGGCTCTGGGCGGATATCTCTTTGAAATTATCGGACTCCAGCCTTTGATCATTGTCTCCGCGCTTTTCACGGCAGCGGCGTGGTTCTTGCTTCGCCCCATTCGGTTTGCGGATGAAACTCCTCGCGAAGAAGCTTCCGCCGCAACTCCTGCGCTCACTGTTTAGAGATCTACCGCTTTTAAGGTTTGTTTCCAATTCTCGAACCGCAAAGCGCGGTCGTCGATATAAAACTTTGCGGGGGGTTTATAGCTCGTTACTACGTCAAATGGAATTTTGTATTTCTTCAAATAGGCCTCCACTGCAACTTTTCCCGCGCGAGTACGCGTGCGCGAGGAACACACTTGCACGTAATATTTCTTCTTTAAGGCTGCCATTGCTTCGCGTGCGCCTTTGACCGGGATATCGTAGATACTTCCATCATCAAAGCCTTTACGGTACGCGTGAATCACACCGTCGAAATCTATGCAGATCGGTGGCCGTGGAAATTTGAGTTTCTTAGTGCGGTATAATTTCAAAGTATTCTAAATGAATCGAGAGTAGAGGATACTATTGTTGCATCGGCTTCTTGCCATTTCAAGAAGTTGAATAAAATTGAGAAAACTCTATTCCCCTGTTTTATAAAATAGAAATCTAAGCCATATTCTTGGTCGGGATATTCAAATCGAGCAAAGTTAACCGAATAGGAATTAATTACAAGATTTTTTTCCGTCGCGAGAAGGGGTTTAATCCCTAAACTCTTTTCGAGCTTACCTTCAACGCTTCGAAGTGTTTTTTTATAAAGTTCCTCTTGAGTTAATTTAAGCTCTTCCTTATCGATGATATTTGCTGCCAATATCTTAAACTCCCTCGAACCATCAAGCGGATTTGCCACTATAATGGATGCATTTTCAACCTCGCTTTTTTGGGCTTTCCATCCCTCCGGAAGTATAACTTCAAAAAATCTTTTTTCAGTTTTGTAATATCTACCCTCCACAGGAGTTAAGCCTCCTTTAAGCTGAGAGTATACTTGAGAGGTTGTTGTAGGAGACGGCAGTATAAGATCGAACAAGATGAATGAAGCGGTAACCACAATCATTATTGGGAGTACTAGAAGAAACTGGGACTTAACCTTGAAGAAGTTCATTTTTAAAAATTATACATGATGGGACCCACTGGGAATCCTTGAAATCATTTTGTCGCAATTGCTGAACGCCGCTCGAACCTTTTTTGAACAGAAAATACTGGAATGATTGCCGCGCTTCGCGCGGCAGAAATTGAACGCTCGGGCGGGCAAAAAGGAAGGGGGTTGGGGGGAAGGAATTTTTGCCCGCCCTCGCTTTCCGATTCCAGTTTTTCCGCCGCCGCAGAATTTCGTGCCAGCGTCAGCTGGCGCGCCGCCTTAAATTTCCAAATTTCACAGTTCTGTCCTACTAATCACTTTTTGAACAAAAATTTTTTTCCAGAAATAGCAGGTGACGTCCTATATTCATTAAGTTATCTTATTGCTTCCAATCTTTTCACTCGCTCCTCCATGGGCGGATGGGTTGAAAAAAACAACATCAGAAAAGATGGTTTAAAAGGGTTGACAATGAAAAGATGGGCGGTAGCTTCGTATTTTGGCTCGCCGATTAAGGGGTGAGCGCGGGAATAGCTATGCATTTTTTTAAGTGCGCTCACCAAACTCTTCGGATCGTTTGAGATATTCGCGCCAGTTTCATCAGCGAGATATTCGCGCGAGCGCGAAATGGCAAGATGAAGCAAGGTGGCGATAACAGGAGTAAGAATCAAAAGCGCGATCATGCCCAAGGCATTGCCACCGCCCCTTGAATCGTCGCGCGATCCACCACCGAACATTCCGGCAAAATAAGCCATCTGGGCGAGATACGAAATGGCGCCGGCGAGCGTCGCGGCAATGCTTGAAATCAAGATGTCTTTATTTTTGATATGAGATAGTTCATGAGCCAAAACGCCGCGCAACTCTTCCTCATTCAGCAATTTAAGAATGCCGCTGGTTACCGCCACGACCGCGTGATGCTCGTTTCTGCCGGTGGCAAAAGCGTTGGGAGTCGGCAAATCAACCAAATACAATTTTGGTTTTGGAAGTTTTGCTTTTTGCGCCAGCTCTTCGATGACAGCGTGAAATCGCGGGTTGTCTTTTGGCGCGATTTCTTTTGCGCGATACATAGCAAGGACGATTTTATCGGAGAACCAATAAGAGCCGAGATTCATAGTTGCCGAAATAATCAAGGCGATAAACGCGCCCTGCTGGCCGCCAAAATAGTATCCGACGCCAAGAACCAAAGCGGTTAGTCCTGCTAAAAATAAAGTTGTTTTAAGCCTTATCATAGTTCTATGATAGCGGAAAAATGCCTAATTATCAATTATTCATTTACGCAGTTTATTTAATATTTCCCCCAAGCGTTTTATCTCTTCTCCATATCCGGCCCAATCTCCTTCTCTTTGGGCTCTTAGGGCTGCCTCATAGACTTGATTTGCTTGATTAATAACCCCGTCAATATTTGCCTTGCCGGCAGGCATGCCTTGAGTAGGAGGAATAGAGGGACTTGTTTTTGATACCCCCGTGCCGAAAATCCTTGAGAGCCCTGACTCAAGCGTCTCTTCCATGGCAATCTTATTTTCATAAGCAACAATTACCCGTTTGAGTTCTGGGATTTTTCCGGCTTCGGCCTTGAGATAGAGCGGGCGGACATACAAGAGCGATTCCTCAATGGGGATAACTAAAAGTGGCCCTTGGATTACTTGCGATCCGCCTTGACTCCAGAGCGAAATTTGCTGACTGATCTCCGGGTCTTGGTTAATACGGCCGATAATTTGTTTAGGTCCGAAGACTAGCTTGTCTTTAGGGAAACGATAAATTAATATTTTACTATAGTTTTCGCCGTCATTACGGGCAACCATCCAGGCCGACAGATTATCTTTATTTCGAGGGGTGAAAGGTAACATCAAAACATATTCCTCTTTTTTCTCCCCCGGTAATTTCATAATAATATGGCGTGGTTGCATTGAAGAAACCCTGTCACGCGGCATCCCTTCTCCTTCTGATGCAACAGCTGGGACTTCCCACTGATCCTCTTTGTTGTAGAAAATCTGCGGATCATCCATATGATAAGTCAAATACGCGGTGGTCTGTAGGGTAAAAATATCTTCGGGGTAGCGTAAATGAGATGCCAAGCTCTTTGGAATTTCCGATATTGGTCGGAATGTTTCAGGGAAAATTGTAGCATATGTTTTTAAAATTGGGTCATCGTTGTCCGCTTGGTAGAAGACAACACTGCCGTGATATGCATCTACTACCACTTTGACTGAGTTTCTCACGTAATTTATATTCTTGCCATTTAATTGCAATGGTTGAGAATAAGGGTAGCGGTCGCTTGTTGTATAAGCATCGGCGATCCAATATACCTTACCATCAGCAATGACAATGTAAGGGTCTCTATCAAAGGTTAAAAATGGAGCGATTTTTGCGACTCTTTCACCAATGGTGCGGTGATAGAGAATGCGACTATCACTCTTTATATCACTAGACAAAAGTAGATTAAGCGATTGAAATTTTATTGCATAGAAAACACGCTTGATGAAAGAGTTCATTTCGACTCCACCGCTACCGTCATATGTCGCGTAAACATTTTCTTCCCCCTTGGGATAATCAAATTCTCTAGATTTTGTTTTGGTAATAATATAATCATTGGAAAGCTCACCGAAGTAAATCTCGGGGCGAGAAATTTCTAGTTCTTTCACATCTGATTTGGGTGGCAAATCTTTAACAAATAAAACCGGTAATCCTTCCGGAGTAACTTGATTTACTGGCCCGGCTGCCACGCCGTATCCGTGTGTAAATGTCAGCCGTTCATTAATCCAATTTTTGTTCGGCAAGCTCTCTGATGAGAGCTCTCGTGGAGACAACATTACCTGGCGAATCTCTCCGTTTATAATATAGCGATCATTATCTACCTCGGCAAATTCGTAATATGTTCTAATTTCTTGTATTTGAGAAAAGGTTGATAAAAGAGGTTTTCTGTCCCAGAGCCTCACATTTTTAACCGTGAGATTGTTGGCTGAAATATCGGCTGCGGTAATAGGCTTGTCTCCTGATATTTCTCGCTCCTCGATTTTATCAAGCGCAAATGCTTCTCTAGTAGCGGAAATATTGTGCTTAATAAACGGTGTTTCTTTTACAAGCTCATTTGGGCCAACAATTAGCTTCTGGACAATAGCTGGGACCATCGCACCGACCAACCCTACAATAACATATAAAGAAATCGCTCCAATAAGTAGCGATAATTTTCCCTTCCAGGCCCAAAAAACGGCCGAAACTGTCGCGAGTAATGCTATAGCTATTGAAATCCAAAGCATAAATATTCTAACGGCCACGTCCGTGTATGTCGCTCCAAACACTAAACCACCAGGGTTTGTAAGCAATGTAAAGCGAGAAAGGTATCCTCCGGCGGCTATGGTTGAGATAAAAATGGCGAGCAGGATACCAAGATGGATTCTCGCCGCGCGGTCAACCTGCAGTCGCTTAAGCGACTGCAGGGATAAACTCGAGAAATGAAGGCTGCCTCTTAAAAAATAAATGATCGCGCAGCCGATTAACGTTAATAAAATGAGAAATTTTACTAAACCTAAACCAATCTGAAAGATCGGAAGAGAAAAAATATAAAACCCAATATCCTTGTTAAAGATTGGGTCTTGCGCGCCAAAAGCCGTGCCTGAAACAAATTTTAAGACATCTTGCCAATTAGCCGCCGCCGTAATCCCAAAAAAGATTGCCATTACTACACTTAATGCAACGACTAATTTTTTAATAATGCGACTATCTAAATTAATCGGCCGACCGATTAACCCCTCCGGCAAAATTGCCGTCCAAGTGATTTTTGAGCGGGCTGCTAAAGAGAAGTTGATAAGTAGAAAAACAGCAACAAAAATTCCCGCTAATAAAAATAATACTATTTTAGCGATTAGAGATTTGGTAAAAATTTGAGTATGGCCAACCTCGGAAAACCACCACCAATCAGTAACAAAACTAACAATGCCTGAGAAAAGGATAAAAGCGACAGGCAACCCGATTAAAAAGATTCGTGTGTATTTTGGATTAGTCATAATTGTACTAAATTATAGCAATTTTAATACCCGGACGCAAGCGGGATGATAAAAGAAATAAGTATTAAGACCACGATAACAATCGTGATGATTCTCTTGATTTTATTGTGATTGTCGTTAGGCATGGATTATTAAAAATACGGAAGTAATACATTAGTCGTTAAGATGTTCTTTTTTAAGTGTTGCCTTTATATCACTATAAGTCGCATGCTCTAGTTGTCTTCTGGAAACTTTTGGTGCGCGCTTGTATTTTATATATTCAATAATCATCGGTAAAAGCGAAAGAGCGATAATCGTGAAAATTGCGTATTCAAAATTCGCTTTTACGAACGGAAGTCCGCCTAAATAAAAACCGTAAAAACTAAAGATGTAACCCAGATAAAGCCACCGAAGATCTTATAAAGAAAGAAAGTGCCATAATGCATTTTGCCGACACCGGCGACAAACGGCGCAAAAGTGCGGATAATTGGAACAAATCTGGCGATGATAATAGTTTTGCCGCCATATTTTTCATAAAATTTGCGAGTTTTTTCCAAATATTCTTTTTTGAAAAATCGGGAATTTTCTTCACTAAAAACTTTTGGACCAATGTAATGCCCGATCCAGTAATTCACTGTGTCTCCCAAAATTGCCGCGACTAACAAAGTGAGATATGAAATCCAGATATGAAGTAATCCGCCGCCGGCCAGCGTACCAACTGCAAAAAGCAATGAATCACCGGGCAAAAATGGTGTCACCACCAACCCAGTTTCGGCAAAGATAATCACAAATAACATGGCATATGTCCAACCTCCAAAATAACCGATCAAATCGGCCAAGTATTTATCGATATGTAAAATAAAATCAAAAATTTCCATGTTATTATTGGTTAATAATAAGAAAACCAACATACCCGATATAAATCATAACCATCAAAGCGCCCTGCCATCTTTCTACTGTATGTTTTTTGCCTATAAACATTATTACAAACAGTATCAAACTGGCGAAAACGGTCATGAGGATATCTACCGCGGAATTCGCATTAAATGGCAACGGGCGAATAATAGAGCTAACACCCAGAATCCAAAAAATATTAAAGATATTTGAACCAACTACGTTACCAATAGCAATGTCTGTTTGTTTTTTATAAGCCGCAATCGCGGAGGTTGCCAGTTCTGGCAAAGATGTTCCCACGGCCACGATTGTGAGACCAATCAATGACTGGCTTACATTAAAAAGCTCGGCGATTTTTACTGCGCCGTCCACAATCCATTTACCGCCTATAGCCAAACCGGCCAGACCACAGATAATATAGACAGCGGATTTTAAATAACCAAACTGTTTAATGCCCGTGTCCGAGGCTTCACCGCTCACTTTGGCGATGCCAAAGGTGTAATAGAGGAAAATAATGAAAAAGGCGATTAAGATAATGCCGTCTATTCTGGTTAGTCCGGAAAATCCAGCGCCGTCAATTAGCATATCATTGGCCATGACGCCAAGAAGTATTGCCGCCAGCAAACTTAACGGAATTTCTTTCCAGACAGTGTTTTTCTTGGTCGCTAGCGGATAGATAATCGCGGATATACCCAGAATCAGTAAAATATTGGCGATGTTACTGCCCAAAATATTACCAATGGCAATGTCGGTGTTCCCACCCACGCTAGCAAAAATATTTACAATCAGCTCTGGCATGGATGTGCCAAAAGCAACAATAGTCAGACCAATAACAATCGCGGATATTTTTAATTTTTTCGCAATTGAAGACGCGCCGTCAACAAGCAAATCAGCGCCTTTGATTAATAACATGAAACCGACTATGAAAAGAATGTATGTAAGCATAATTATAATTTTTCAATCTCTTTTAAATCCTTGTCAGGCAGGTAGAGGATTAAAAGACCGATAATAATTCCGCCGAGCGCCGTCCAGGTATGACTGCCGTCAAAAAACCATTTATCAAGTCCGTCCAATATATACCAGATACCGCGCCAGATCAGCACAAGACCGATAACGATAGAGATATTTTTAGCTAAATATTGCAATGTAATTTTGTGTTTTGACATAGTTTTTGTAAGTAGTTTATAAACTGGCGTGCCGCTATTTATTTACTGATTATAAATTCTACGATAGCGTAAACGATCCAAAAAACCAAAAGCATAACCCCTTCTTTTTTTGATATTACCCGTCCTGATCGCATAAATTTCAAAAGCACCATCGACGCTATAACCATAAATACGCCCGTGACATAAACTATTTTTGCCGGAAAACTAAAAGGGCTGATGAAAGAAAGAATACCTACCACTATGGTGGCGTCTGCCAATACCGACCCCATAATATCCCCGATTGCCAGTCCGTCATCTTTTTTCTTTACTGACTTGAGAGAATAGAACAATTCCGGCATGGTAGTTCCCAAACTAACTACCAGCATAGCGATAAGGATGGGCGATATATTTAGGGTGTGAGCTAAATCCGTTGCCGATGTTACGGTAAAATGAGAGCCCACCAATAGCATTGCCATAGCCACGAGAAGCCACAAAAAATTTTTACATTTGCCATCTCCGTTACGCAAGCGTTCGGAAACTTCCACTCCATTTTTAAAAACAAGATAATAAAAGAGAATGCCGGTGATAATAAGGGCCGCGCCTTCAATGCGAGAATAATGACCATTTAATCCAAAAAGGATCGGTAAAAGAAGAAAAAACGGATACAAACGAACATTTTTCAATATTTTACTTTCAATTTTTATACCTCTACCGGCATATATTATTAAAATCGCAAAAATAAGAGTCAGATCGGCTACATTTGATCCAAATAAAGTGCCAAGCCCAAACTCTGGAATTCCCTCTATTGCCGCATTTATGGAAATAAGGGTTTCAGGGAAAATCGAAATAAAAGCTACAATAATAAAACCAATTATATATTTGGAGAGGTGAAAATTTTCCGCCAGTTTTGCGGAGTATTTTGTCGCCAAGGTTGCGCCTTTAACAACAAGTGACAAAGAAAAAATAAATATTAAAAAGTTTTCTATCATAGTTATATATTCGTTTTCTTTCCATTAATCCATTTTATCTGAAATTCTACTTCTTCATTTTTTCCTTCTTTCTCATGTTCAATGTTTATAACCGCATTTTTCGGCACAACAACTTTCTTGCCGGCTATTTGAATAGAGAATCTCTTGTCATTTTCTATGGAATCCGCCAATCGCCTAAGCTTTTCCACAAACTGTTTTTTGGTATAATTTTTTTCAATATCTCTTTTCATATAGATAAATTAAGAAAATAATATTAAAACTGATTAAGCTCGAGCTTTTATCTCTCGCGCGATGAACAATTTTTTCCCTATTTCGTATGCCGTCAAGCTCACCAGCGCGTAGGCCAAAAGGACCACCCACTCTTTGATTCCTAGTGGCACAGTATGCAGGATCTTATTTAAAAATGGCATATACACAGCGGCAATAATCATCAGGAATCCGAAAATAGTTGACCAGTTTACCAACTGATTTTTAAAAGGATTGTAACTGATTATTGATTGCGTTAAACCGCGAACAGAGAAAATGTAGAAGCGCGAAGCAATACCGAGCCCGACAAAAGCAATTGTTTGAGCATAAGCCGCGTCACCCGAGACGCTGTAGAAATAATAGAAAATACCGAAAAGAAACGTGTCGGTAATGGCAATGACCAGGGCTAATAATTTTTTGAGATTTTTATTTAAAATAGCTTCCTCTTTTTTTCTTGGCAATCGAGACATCACGTCCTTGTTGACCGGGTCAAAAGCCAAAGCCATTGACGGCAAAGAATCTTCAATCATTTTTATCCAAAGTATTTGCACCGGCAAAAGCGCCAAAGGCAGTCCTAATATCAAAGAAAACCCGATCAGAATTACTTCCGTAAACGAATTGGAAAGAAGATAGAGAATAACCTTGCGAATGTTATCAAAAGTACCGCGCCCTCTTTCAACCGCGCTGACTATTGTCTTGAAATTATCATCAAGCAACACCAAATCCGCTGTCTCCTTGGCCACATCCGTGCCCGAGCCGACTGCTACGCCGATGTCGGCTTTTTTTAGGGCAGGCGCGTCATTAACACCGTCTCCGGTCATGGCGACTATCTCTCCATTTTGCTGAAGCGCGGTGACAATTCTGATTTTGTGTCGCGGTTCCACTCGCGCAAAAATAGTTATGTTGTTGATAATGGATTTTAATTTTTCATCCGAAATACTATCCAACTCCACCCCCTCCACGACATTGCTTCCAGCAATATGTAAGTCCAAATCCTTGGCAATGGCCATGGTCGTAAGTTTATGGTCGCCGGTAATAATCACCGGTCGGATGCCGGCGCTCTGGCAAAGCTTGATGGTTTCCTTGGCTTCTCTGCGCAACGGATCTTTGAGCGCGATCAGCCCAACATAGACAAAATCATGCAGATTGCCGGGAACAATTTTTTCACAATCATTCAAAGAACTTTCTCGCCTGTAGCCAACTACAATCACTCGCAAACCCGAAGAGGTTATTTGGTCGCATTGCTTTTGGATATCGCTTTTCTTTTCCGCGGTTAATTGTTCTTCTTGACCCTCAACATCAACAGTAGTCATAAACGGCAGTACCCTTTCCGGAGCACCCTTAATATAGGAAATACAATGCCCCCCACCGGTCCTGTGCCCGGTTACCATATACTTATTTTCTGAATCAAAAGGTAATTCAAAAACTCGATGAAATTGTTCTCGCAGATGTTTTTGATGAAGACCGGCGGCTCTGCCACCAAGTAAAAGTGCTTTCTCGGTTGGGTTGCCGACGATTTTCTAATCATGAATCGCATCATCAGGATTTTCTATAATAGCGTTGTTACACAAGAGACCTATTTTTAAAGCGGTGATATGACTGGCATCGCCATCCGGCTCAATACTTTCGGAAAAAACATTCCCATCATGTGAGATATGTTTGGCTTGGGTAATTATTTCCGCCACCCGCATTTCGCCTTGCGTTAAAGTGCCTGTCTTATCCGAACAGATAACGGAAACCGATCCCAGCGTTTCGGTTGCCAACATTTTACGAACCAGACCTTTTTGACCAGCTAATCTCTGCATACCAATAGCCAAAACAACGGTCATGGCCGGGAGTAATCCTTCCGGCACCGCCGCCACAATCATGGCGACTGACGTCATAAACATTTCAAAAAGAGGTTTTCCGAGCGCAATACCGAGTCCGAAAATTCCCGCATTAATGACTACCAAAGCAATGCCGATAAACTTACCGAAATTTATCATTTGTTTTTGCAACGGAGTCGCGCCTTCTTCAGTTTCGTGCACCAGACTGGCGATATTGCCGATTTCTGTTTTTGTGCCGGTGGCAGTTACTACCGCTTTGCCATTGCCGCGGGAAACTATTGTTCCCTGATACACCATATTTTTTCTGTCAGCCATGGCAGTATCCGGAGAAACGGGCAGGGTATTTTTTTCAATGGGCAAAGATTCGCCCGTGAGAGACGCCTCATTTACTTCCAAATCTTTACCTTCAATTATTCTGGCGTCAGCCGGAACTTTGTCGCCAGAGCTTAACAAAATTATATCTCCGGGAACCAACTCTTCCTGAAGAGCGATCATTTCTTTTCCATTTCGTATTACCTTCGCTTTATATGTAATAAGTTGTTTCAGGCGTGAAAGCGCATTATTGGCTTTATATTCCTGCAAAAACCCAAACACAGTGCTGATCATTACCACTGCAAAAATAATCCAACCATCGGTATAGTGTTTGGTGGCAAAGCTGATGACGAGCGCAAAAAACAGAATATAAATCAGTGGATTTTTGAATTGTCGGAAGAAAAGCGCGACCGGGGAAAATTTTTTTGTTTCCGGAAGTTTGTTTAATCCGTGCGTGTTTAAACGCGAAGAAGCCTCTTTTGAGGACAACCCATACTCATCAACATTGAGCTCTTGTAATACTTGTTTTACAGATAATTGATGGTAGTGATTCATAAATATTGCAATGCGATTTTGTGTTTTGGCATAAATTTTACTTAATCAAGTGATCAACGCCGACCTCAAGCGCCTTGGCGATCTTGGTTAGCGTTTCAATAGTCGGGTTTGTATTTACGCCATTTTCAATCTTCACAATGGTATTGAGCGACAAATCAGCAAGGCGAGCCACCTTTTCAAGGGAATAGCCCTTTTTGTCCCGAAGTTTCTTTAAATTATCCGCAATTTTATTGTTTGACATATCTTCCGCAATTGTTTAACATTATAGTATATAGAATATAATATAAAGGTTTCTTTCTTAATACTATAATGATAACTAATTTTTCAAAAAATGTAAATGAATCTTTAGGGAGTTTCTTGTCGTTGCCCGCGTATGGGCGGGAGGGACAAGGGCAACACCTTTTCTATTGGCGGCGCATTTCGCAAAGCGAAATACGAAATTCGGCGGCGGCGGAAAAACTGGAATCGGAAAGCGAGGGCGGGCAAAAATTCCTTCCCCCCAACCCCCTTCCTTTTTGCCCGCCCGAGCGTTCAATTTCTGCCGCGCGAAGCGCGGCAATCATTCCAGTATTTTCTGTTCAAAAAAGGTTCGAGCGGCGTTCAGCAATTGCGACCAAATTAAACTTTTTTCAAAATCAGAAGCGTTTTGTTGCTCGCTCGCCCCGCCTTCGGCGGGTCTCGCTTCGCAAAAAGCCCTGTATTTCGGAATTAAATCGTAAGGTCGGACAAATTCAAATTCGGCTTTTCGGGAAAGCAAACGGCGGTTCGGAATTGCGAAGCAATTCACAAATGAAGTTTGTATCCAATTTTTTCCGTTTTTGCCAAAGGAAAAAATACAAAGCAAGTTTTTCCTGCCTGACGGCAGGCAGGTAATCCCGCGCTTTTGCGCCATAGGCGCAATGGCCAAAGGCGACTTTATAAATTAAGGAGCAAACATTATGAAAACAAAATTTTTTCTCTACGCTCGCAAATCTACCGAAGACGAAGAAAGACAAGTGATGTCTATTGAAGCGCAATTAGCGGAGTTGGCGGAATTTGCCAAGCGGGAAAACATAGAAATTGCCGAAACTTTTATTGAGTCAAAAAGCGCAAAGAAACCCGGCCGAGAAATTTTTAACCAAATGATGAGCAAAGTTCACGAGAGTAAAGAGCCGATCGGCTTGATTGCTTGGCACCCCGACCGCTTGGCTAGAAATTCCGTTGACGGCGGACAAATAATTTATTGCATAGACATCGGCAAGATCGTTTCTTTGCGCTTTCCTACCTTTTGGTTTGAGCCAACTCCACAAGGTTTGTTTATGCTTCAAGTCGCCTTTGGCCAATCAAAATATTATTCCGACAATTTGTCGGAAAATGTTAAGCGCGGGATTCGCCAAAAACTCAGGCGTGGCGAATGGCCGACCCTTGCACCTTTCGGATATGTGAATAATCCGAAAACGAGAAACATTGAACCCGAACCGACAAAATCTCGTTGTGTCGCTAAGGCGTTTGAGGAATTTTCGCAAGGTCGGCACACTTTGGAATCTTTGGGTCAACGCCTGAGTTTTTGGGGCGTGGTGAGCGGCACCGGAAAACCGCTCTGCAAAGCGACCTTGCAAAGAATGCTTACAAACAAAGTTTATCTCGGTTTAATTGTCCATAACGGCGAAACTTACGAGGGCGGTTTTCCGGCAATTGTTTCCAGAGCGACTTTTGAAGCCGTCCAAAAAGTATTAAAACAGCGAGCAAGACCTCGCAAATCCAAAAAGAGGCACAATTTCCCATTTGTCGGGCTTTTAACCTGTGGCGAGTGCGGCGGAGCGATTACGGCGCAATTTGCCCACGGACACGGCGGAATATACCGCTATTATCGTTGCACCAAAAAGCTCGGCAAATGCTCCCAAAGATATTTGCGCGAGGACTTGCTCGCCGATCAGTTAAAGTCACGGTTGCAAAATGTCGCTCTTTGCGACGACTGGGCGGAAAAAATGAATGCTCAAGTTGATGTTTGGGAAAAAGGCAACGCCCAGTCGGCGCAATCTTTCGCCCAAAATCTTGAGGAAAAAATAAAAGAGGCGGAAATAAAACTTGATAAACTGGTCAACGCTTTTTTGGACGGCTCGATTGAAAAAGAAACTTACCTTGTAAAAAAAGACGAACTCATTAAAACAAAAACAGACCTCAACAAAAGAAAGTCTGATTTTGGGCGAAAGGGAAACAATTGGATTGAACCTTTGCGAAATTGGATAAATACCGCTCACCACGCCGAAAAACTTGCTTTGTCCAATGATTTTTATGAAATAAAATCATTGGCGGAAAAAATTGGAACGAACCGCCGTTTGCTTTCCCGAAAAGCCGAATTTGAATTTGTCCGACCTTATGATTTAATTCCGAAATACAGGGCTTTTTGCGAAGCGAGACCCGCCGAAGGCGGGGCGAGCGAGCAACAAAACGCTTCTGATTTTGAAAAAAGTTTAATTTGGTCGGGGTGCTGGGAATCGAACCCAGACTACGGACTCCCGAAGCCCGCGTACTACCACTATACTACACCCCGTCAGAACCCATCTCACATATACCACGACCCGCGATACGAGCCAATTTTCTTTAGTACAACGAGTAAACGCGAAAACGTATCTGTGATACGATGAGCGTGCAACGAGGAAGTAATAAGGAAAATTGGCAGTATCCCTTTGGGTTCCTACTTTTTTCTCGCTCCGCAGCGTTGCTTCTCGGAGCTGTAGCTACAGCTACTAATCTCCTCGTCGCGCCTTGCGGAAACAAGAAAAAATTAGGAACGCGGGCGCATTGTATATGTGAGATGGGTTCCAGTCTTTAGATCGTACTCTCTTACGTTTTTCCGTCCAGTTTTTTCTCGAGGCGTTCCAACTTTTTCGTAAATACGTGCAACTCTTTGTGCACTCGTTTAATCATCTGTTCTTCTTCTTTCACTTCTTTCTCGGTTTTTTCCGTAACTTTTTTCTCGTGCCTCACACCGGAAATTATGATGTGATCTCCGATAAAGCTCGCCACGAAAAGACCTGTAATAAGGAGTATTACAATTCCTAACACGAGCGAGACAAGGCCATCCCATAAAAAGGGGTAGTCGATCGTACTCACTTCTCCTGCGAGACTTACGGGATGGAAATAGCTCATCGAGATAAAATCCGCGGTGTGCCAGACTCCTCTCCAAAAAAGGACAGTTCCTACTCCCCCTACAATTGCGTAGAGGATCGGAAAGTGGCTGAACCAGCCACGAACTTTATCTTCTAGCTTGTCGAAAAAATGAAGTATGGATCTCATGGTCTTTATTCCACATGATACCTTCTCTTTAATTCCTTCTCAACGCCGCCTTCGAATTCTACTTTTGTTTCCTGCGCTTCTTTCGCAAATTCCTTGAGCTCTTCGTCAGAATGCGTGCCTAATTCCCGCACCCGCTGGGTGAGATATTCCTTGGTATTCCGCTTTGGATCCTCTAACACTTCTTCGAGGAGAATTCCCAAAATCCAGCCGATGCGGGGGCTTGGGTTGGTACTCAAAATTCGCATCACGTCATCCCCTTTCACCTTGAGCATCTTCGGAGAGACGGGATCGCGCTTCACCTTGTCGATCATAAAAAGGAAGTGACGGAGTTTATAGGGAATCGCCTTCGGGACTCCGGAGCCGATCCGATCCGCTTCGCGCAACTTGATTAAATCCGGCACGGTTTCAGGACCCACGCGCACCAAAAAGCGCCGCACACCCGCAGGTGAAACTTCGCCCACGTTGTAGTAAAACATGTGATACCGGATGAGGTGGACTACCTCTTCGATAAACTCCTTGGAGTAACGGAGGCGCTCAAGCGCTCGAGCGGCCATTTTGGCGCCCACCATCTCGTGACCATGAAAAGTGGAATTCGCTCCCTCGCCGGCTTTGGTTTTGGGCTTCCCTAAATCGTGAAGAAGTGAGGCGAGCCGCACTGGAAGAGAATAACCCTGCTTCGCGGCGTAATCGAGCGATTTTATATGATGCTCAAACACCGTGTAGATGTGATGCTTGTTTTGCGCAACACCAATCCCCTCCCGGAGTTCGGGCAATACGAATTTCAAAAGCCCTAATTCTTCGAGCAAAAGTACACCCCTTGCGGCTTCTTTCGCTTCGAGTATTTTCGTGAACTCGTCGCGAATGCGTTCCTTGGCAATCATCTCCAAGAGACCCGCGTGCTTCTCGATGGCTTTCCTTGTTTTGGCTTCAATCGCAAAATCCAACTCCACTGCGAAACGTACGGCACGCATGAGCCGCAACGCATCTTCGTCGAATCGCTCTTCGGGCTTTCCCACCGTGCGAAGGACTTTTTTAGCCAGATCTTTTGTACCATCAAAGGGGTCTATAATTTCCCCCTCCAAGCCGTCTGCCGCATTGAGCGCCAGAGCATTTACTGTGAAATCTCGGCGGCTCAAATCTTCTTCGACAGTCTTCGCAAAGCGCACCTCATCCGGATGCCGCTTGTCGGTATACTTCCCTTCCACGCGGTAGGTCGTGACTTCCACTACTGCAAGTTTGAGATTCTCCGAACGGGTTTTGATTCCCACGGTGCCAAAACTATTTTCATATACGCTGTCCTCAAAAAGTCTCTGCACTTCTTTGGGAGTCGCATTTGTCGCAATATCCCAATCTTTTGGTTCCCGTTCTAAAAGTAAATCCCGAACGCAACCCCCTACTAAATGCGCCTCGAAGCCCGCCTTTGCGAGCGCCTTGGCGATTTCTTTTACCTCTTTAGGAATTGCGACTTTCATCCCTCACATAATAAGGAGCGCGAAGCAGCCACGACTCCTTGTCGCATATAGTCGGCCTCGACCAGGTGTACATGATGAGTTTGGAAACGCATTCCATTCTCCTTATTATGTGAGGGATCCATGACTCAAATCATATATTGACATCTTCCTTCACTCAAATACTCTCTTAACAGCACATCACAAGATATTGTGCCGTGAAGTCTCAGTCGAAAGACTCCACTCTCACCGACTTGGACCAATATAGAAAGGGGGTTGATACTTCCCCCAAGGATTGGAGGCCGCGATCTTATTAGAATTCAATCGCGGCCTCTTTTTTATCGGATCTCCGCGCTGAATTCCTTTTTGAGAGCTGCATACACTTTTTCCATAGCGGCGTTTGCCTCGGCGTCGGTCAAAGTCTTTTCAAGGGATTGGAAGATAATGCGGAATGCAAAAGACTGCTTGCCTTCTTTTTCAAACTCATCGAATTTCCAAGACTTCACTGCAAGCTCCCCCGCTTCTTTTTGGATGCATTTCAAAATCTCTTCCGGATCAGTACCCTTTGGAACAAAGAGCGCCACATCACGAGCGATAAACGGGTAATGCGAGAACGGCACATATTTTTCCGAGGCTGCAGGCGCGATTTCAACATCCCAATTTGTGGACTCTCCTAATTTTGAAATTGCGGCTTCAATTTCGAATTCCACTATCCCCTCTTTTTCTTCTCCCTTTAAAGAAAGTCCCGATTCGTTTTCCAATACTCCGCGGACGCGAGAAAGTTCGGAAGCTCCTTTTTTCTTCGGCCCAATATATCCGATCGCCAAGGCGGTACCTTCTTTGTCTTTCATAAATATTTTTCCGATCTCGAATATTTTAATTTCGTCAGCTTGGAATAATGGAGCGTTCAGCGCATTCATTTTGAGTGCCTTTGCAAACGAGCTTCGAAGAGTCGGGCGGGCGAACTTTTTGTCCTCCGCGAGCGGCTTCTCGATTGCCACTTCTCCTTTTTCGGAGAACGAAGAAGTCATCACTTCCGAAAATCCTTCTTTTATGAGAAGTTCCCGAATTTTCCATTCCCAATAGAATTGCCTAGGGATCGAAAGTTTCTCTTGTACTTTAGAAGGCAGTGTGGCGGGAATTTTATCGTAGCCCACAATTCTACCCACCTCTTCGGCTATATCTTCTGGAATGGTGACGTCTAATCTCTCCGCAGGGACTTCTACGCGCAGCTTCTTTTTTTCTTTTTTATAAGGGAGTTGCAAGCGGCGCAATGCATCTTCTACAAGCTCCTCAGTAATAAGAGGAAGCCCTAAATATTTCCCAATCGCTTCTGCCTCTACTTCAATAGTTTTGGGAGAAAACTTTTCAAAGGAAACTACTACCTGTCTTCCTATTTTCAATTGAGGGGTAGCAGCGGATTCTTCAATGAGTTCAGTCACCCGCTCAATTCCCTCTTCGGCCAAAAGGGGCGAAAGTCTGTTTTCAAATCGCTTCGAAGCTTCCGTCCGAATACCCGAGGACATCGAGGTGCGGCGAATGTAGGTGGGGTTCCAGTTCGCGGCTTCTAAAATAATATTTTTCGTGTTTATATCTACCTCCGCTCGCTTTCCTCCTTTAATGCCAGCTAATCCGAGAGGCCCTTCTTCGTCCGCAATAATCAGTTCTCCGCTATTCAGCTTCACCCGTTTATTATCGAGCGTCACTACCACTTCTCCTTTCTTCGCGGAGCGCACCACCAACGGCCCCTTCACTTTATCTGCATCGAAGGCATGCATTGGCCGCCCAAGATCGAACATGATGTAGTTCGTAGCGTCTACTATATTATTGATTGCCCGCTGCCCGATCGCCTCTAATCTTTTGCAAAGCCACTCGGGAGATTTTTGCACGTTTATATTTTCGATTCTCCTTCCTACAAACTTTGTGCAGAGCTCTTTTTCTTCAATCTTAATTTCAGCCGCGGGAATTTCTGCCTCTTTAAAAGTAGGGATTTTTTCTTCTTTGAGCGGAATATCCAAAATTGCGCCCACTTCGCGGGCGATACCTCGATGAGACAGCGCGTAGCAAGCCCGGTCGGGCAAAATATTGATATCGAATATAGTGTCCCCTTCTCTTTTTTCCACTCCCTCCACTTCCGCAAGAGAAAAAGTGAAGCGATCCGAAAGCTCTTCGGGAGGAGGAAGTTTTTTCTCAAAGTAAGATTGGAGCCAGTTGTATGAAACCTTCATAGTTAGAGTTGATTCACTAATCGTAAGTCGCCGCTGTAGAACAAGCGAATATCATCGATTCCATATTTGATCATAATCGGCCGATCAATACTCCCTCCGAAGGCAAAACCTTTCCATTGCTTCGGATCAACTCCCGCGGCTTCGAATACTTTAGGATGAATCATTCCTCCTCCCAGGATTTCCAGCCATCTGTTTTTATATTTAATGTCAATTTCCACCGAGGGCTCCGTAAATGAGAAATAACTTGGTCGAAAACGAATTTCTACTTTTTCCCCCAGAAACTTTTTATAGAAATGCGTGAGCACTCCTTTTAAGTGCGCCAAGGAAACATCCTTATCTACATACATTCCATCCATTTGGAAAAACTGCGCTTCGTGAGTCGCGTCAGTCGCTTCGTTTCGAAATACTTTCCCCGGGAAAATCTTCCGCACGGGGAACTTTTTCTCTTCGAGAACACGCGCGGTAAGCGCAGTCGTATGTGTCCGAAGCACTTTTTTATCAGAAATCGGCTTTAGCCAGAACGTGTCCTGCATGTCGCGCGCAGGGTGATCTTTCGCTACATTCAACGCATCGAAGTTATACCACTCACTTTCTATCTCTGGGCCTATTCCTATTTCGAATCCCATTTCGCCGAAAATTTCTCGGATTTCCAAAATCGCCCGGGAAATTGGATGCATGTGCCCTTGCGGTTTAAAGTCGGACATTCCAGGTAGTAGAAATTCGATAGTGACTTGCCCGGCAGGAAATCGAATTTTCACTACCTGGCATTGCTCCTATCCTAGCGCGAGGAAGTATAAAAATCGAGTCTCCAAAAAAGATCCGAGGCAACCGGTGAAAGTTGCCTCTGGATTCGAGTTTGCGTCGTGAGACGACGCGTCGTCCTTAAGGACGTGATAGTAGGTTGCGGTTAACTGATCGCGACTTCACCTCCAGTGAACGGCATCATGCCGGTACCAACAAAGTTGAGCGTGAATTGGTGAGTGGCATCCGCAGCTCGCGCAGCCCCGGTGTCGTCAGCATCAGCTTGGATTGGAATTTGAATCGGCGCTTCAATCGCATTAACCTGGCCGCTCCAAGTCTTTGCGTGGGCACTCACATCGAGCGCCGCAACAGCGTGCAGAAATCGGACACCTGTTAATTCCGTTTGAATCGGCGTTGAGAGCCATTCCATACCGGTCTGGGTGGCCGTTGAAGCCTGCGCGCTCGGGGTATCGGCAATCGCCGCGACTTGGGATTGGACAACGTTATAGACAAACGCGTCCGTTGGAGGAGCACTGCCAATCAGTGCTCGGGTTTCGGTAATTTTGGCCGTGACAGGGAGTTGAACAGTTTCGGTCGGAGCTGATGCACTCTTCCCTACATCGTAGCCGGTGAGACTTGTCCAGGTTGGCAGAGCCGCCATTCCCATGTCTTTGAAGCCCGTGACTGTCGCCAACTTTCCGTTCACCAGGACCTGTACGTAGCCCAATCCGATTTTCGTCACTTTGAGGCCAGTTTCTCTTGAGGCCGGAGTTAACGTCGTCGGAGCAGGACCGCCCGTGTCGCCTGTCCCTGTTGCTTGCGCCATTGCCGGTCCATCACTTCCTCCGCCGGTTGAGACAGCAGCAACTTGGTGTGCCATCGCGCTCGATGTAACCAGCCCGATTGTCGCAATAAAGGTTGCGCGCCCGTTTTGAGTCGTTTTTTCATAACGATTCGCGGTTTGTTCTGCGATAGCTATTCAATTCAGCTACCTGTAGTCAGATAAAGCCTCCACCCGGAGACAATAATGCAACCTACTACAATCAGCTGCATCTCTAAAGAAAGACCCCTTAGAGATACAGCTGATATTTCTCAAATGAAATGCACTATCTTTCAGTGTGCGCCTCTCCCTAAATAAAACAAGAGGGTTACCCACAGGGAAAGTGCAAACGGCAGCCGATTAAAGCCGCCGTTTTCATGTAATAAACTCACACAATTCGAATTCGCTTTGCAATTTCTCTTTCACTGCTTCCCGGTCGTCCGTGTAGAGGAAGAATCGCTGCGCCTCAATGGTGTCGTAGATTTTAATTTTTAATCCTACATCCACTTCCCACACTTTCACTCCCCTCGCCGATCGCCCTGCAGAGATAGGCCCTCCTCCGATCCGTTTTACCTCTTTCCATTGCCCAATTCTATAGAGAAAAGGCTTCGCATATTCGATAATCGTGTGTTGCCGAGCATTTCCAATGAGCTTCGGCCCCAGATGATACACGTGCGCCATAGCGCTCCCTTCTTTTTATTTCCCCTTCCTTAGAGCCTCTAAGGAACCTGCTACAAGGAGCGTACCAGAAGGAAGAAGAGAATTTCAAGATTGTGCAGGATACTTGAACTAGTGCGAACCCACCGCGCCTTCGGCGCGGCAGAACCCCCACCAAAAATGCAGGCGGCGAAGCCGCACCGCTGAAAACCGCAAAAGAGCCCGGAAAAAACATCGGCGCGAACCATGTTTTGCGAAATCGCGAATTCCGTTTTGAGCCGAAAATACATTACGCGCGAGCCGCCGAGCAACGCGAGGCGGCGAGCTCTGACTTGCAATTTCCTTTCTGGTGCCTTTATTTTACCAAATCAGAACCTATTTCCAAAATCGGTAATGTGGCACGCGCGAAGCGCGTGGTGTCTCGAAACTAAATAGTACGCTCCACCAAAGCCCCGCCACCGCCTCGCTTCACTCGGCAACCCCAAAAAGAAAAAATGTCTCTTGCTTTTTTGATTTTCGCGGGGGTGGATTTTTTCTAAAATGGAAAGGACATTTTTCTTTTCGGGGTTCTGCCTTCCAAGTATTCAGGCAGTGTGGCGGGGCTTCAATGCGGACTCGGTTTTGCGAAAATTATTTTTCTGGGGATTTGGATTTTCGCAAAACCGAGACTAATTTGTTTTTGAATTTTGTCCGCGCGGAGGAGGGGTCTGGGGAGGAATCCGCGCGGGCTTCTGAATTTTTTGGCGAGGGCGGCTAAAATGGCTTAAAAACAAAGGATTTTAGAGCTAGATTTCATCATCGCGATTGGGCTTGACAGGATAGGTCAGATATGCTATACTTAACGCATAATTTGAGGTGGTATATTTACCCCTTAAATTAACGAAAATAGCTCTTTGATAAACGAGATTTAGCGAAAAAAATTCTCTTGTTCTACCACCTCGTGAGTAGCACAGTATGTATCTCAATTTGAGGTATCTAGTGTGCTACTCATGTCGAGGAGCCTCGGGTACGGAGAACGTACCAATTTTACGCTCACGGCTAATAAGCTACGAGCAAGAAAGAAGGAGACTCAAATGAAGCACATCATGCTGAGCAACGCGTGGGAGTTCGGAACCGATCCGTTCGCGGCCTACCGGGCGAACCTCGTCTACGGTCGGAACAAGCGGGATCGCGAGTTCCTGCCGGTCAAGGACGTCGTTCCGATGACGCAGTACACGGTCACCGCTGACTACGGCAAGACCATCCTGTACACCGGGAACGACAAGTCCGCGGCCGAGGCGGCGAAAGCCAAGTACGACGCCGAGCAGAAGGCGAAGGCAACGGAAGGCTCCTACTGGACGCCGACCGCCGACCTGAAGGCTGGCCTGCCGACGCTCCCCGAGGGCAAGTTCCGTGTCATCAAGACGAAGGAGAAGGGTACCATTCTCGTGGTGCCGGGTAGCGATGACACGAATCGCTGCCTCCTCTTCGTCGGGTGCGCGGGGGGTTTCCGCGGTGGCGTGGGTGTCATCAAGGACGGCACCACTGGCTCGATGATCAAGGAGTGCTCCGCGGGCAACGCCTGCGAGAGCTCGACCGAGGTCATCGTGCTTCTGGAGGTCGGCCAGTCCGTGGCCTTCCACACTTCCGGTCGGCGTACCAACGAGGTGTACCTGTACACCTGGAACGGCGCTGGCGTGGAGAAGAAACACTTCTCCCACGAGGAGTGGAAGATGCGCAACTCGGTCGCCACGCCGCCCATCGAGGACGCCGAAGTGCTGTAGTCGCTATCTCGTAGTAATTCCAGTTCGAGGGTCTGGATTAACAAAACCCTCTCTGTCGGTAAGTGTGTACTTACCCTGATGAGTCCGAAAGGACGAAACAGAATTGTACATTGATAAAACTAGTGGATGGATTCCTCGTGAGTAGCACAATGAATGTCTATAAAGATTTTTATTGTGCTACTCATGTCGAGGAGCCTCGGGTACGGAGAACGTACCAATTTCACGCTCACGGCTAATAAGCTACGAGCAAGAAAACAGGAGAAAGAATATGTTCAATAACATCGTGTTCGAAATCATCGCCCAGGCCAGCAACATCGCAGGGGCCATCGGCGGCATCGTCGCCGCAATCGGCGTCGTGAAAATGCTCGCCGCCCAGCGCCGTGCGCTGGAGCACGTCGAAGTTCAACTCCGACTGGAGGGCGAGGATAGCACGGTTGCTCTCCCGCTCGAGATGCTCCGCAAGGACATCTCTCGCGCCGAACTTCTCGGCCGCCTCGGCATGGCCCTCAAGAATCAGGGTCAGCGGTTCAGTCTTCGGGCGATGTCGACTCCCGCCTTCATGCGGTCGGTGAACGAAGTGGTCGAGGGTAAGACCTCGACGCTTGTGATCCCCTGCACCAAGGAAGAGCTCGACCAGTTCGCCACGGTCTAGTTCTTACGCACGCCGTAATCGTGCAAAGATTCAATCGAGTTGAGATTTACGGACTCAACTCACAACAGGCCCCAGTGGAAACACTCGGGGCCTTTTTCATTTTCAAAATTTTGATTTTCTTTTTTGATAGCCGCCCTCGCCAAAAAATTCCAGAAGCCCGCGCGGATTCCTCCCCAGACCCCTCCTCCGCGCGGACAAAATCCAAAAAACAAATTAGTCTCGGTTTTGCGAAAATCTAAATCCCCAGAAAATAGTTTTCGCAAAACCGAGTCCGCATTGAAGCCCCGCCACACTGCCTGAATACTTGGAAGGCAGAACCCCGAAAAGAAAAATGTCCTTTCCAT
>Ga0194128_10000614_pt1 | contig 64138 bp, 65 predicted proteins | sample TA2KigCa65mmetaG_FD_148650 | JGI IMG/M metagenome (GOLD analysis project Ga0194128, IMG submission 148650) | Freshwater microbial communities from Lake Tanganyika, Tanzania - TA2015037 Kigoma Deep Cast 65m | ecosystem: Environmental > Aquatic > Freshwater > Lake | place: Tanzania: Lake...
ATCGATGTCAACAAGCTGCGCGACTACAAGAACCGAGTCGTCGAGAAGCTCACCAGCGGCACCGGCCAGGTGTCGAAGTTCCGCAAGGTCAACTACATCCAGGGCTGGGCGTCGATCGTCGATCCGAAGACCATCTCTGTGAAGACGGCCGGCGGTGAGCAAGCCGTCAGCGTCGACTACATGATCCTCGCGCTCGGATCGCTGCCGACGAAGATCCCGTCGCTGTCAGTCGATTCGCCGCGCGTCATGGACTCGACCGGCGCCCTCGACCTGCCGGAGATTCCGAGGTCGCTGCTGGTGATCGGCGGCGGCTACATTGGCCTGGAGCTCGGCTCGGTCTACGCCGCGCTGGGCACGCGAGTGTCGGTCGTCGAGATGACGACGGGGCTGCTGCCTGGTGCCGATCGTGACTTGGTGAAATTCCTTGCGCAACGGGTGGACAAGACGTTCGAGAAGGTCATGGTGTCGACCAAGGTGACCGGCATGAAGGCCACCGACAAGAACGTCACCGTGAGCTTCGAGGGCGAAGGTGCGCCGAAGGAAGCGACCTACGACTACGTGCTGGTGTCGACCGGGCGCCGTCCGAACGCGAAGATCGGCGGCCTCGACAGGACCAGGGTCAAGGTCGACCCGAAGGGCTTCATTGAAACCGATCGCCAGCGTCGCACCGCTGAGCCCACCATCTTCGCGATTGGCGACGTGGCGGGCGAGCCGATGCTCGCGCACAAGGCCTCGCACGAAGCGCGCGTCGCCGTGGAGGCGATCGAAGGCCAGAAAGCGGAGTTCGAGCCGGCGGCGATTCCCGCGGTGGTGTTCACCGATCCGGAAGTGGCGTGGGCGGGTATCACCGAGGCCGATGCAGAGAAGCAGGGCCTCAAGGTCGAGGTCGCGAAGTTCCCGTGGCCGGCATCAGGACGCGCGATTGCGATCGATCGTGTCGACGGCATGACCAAGCTGATCATCGATCCGGAGACCGAGCGCATTCTCGGCGTCGGCCTGGCCGGCTCGGGTGCCGGCGAACTGATCGCCGAAGGCGTGGTGGCGATCGAGATGGGCATGACGGCGTCGGACCTGAAGCTCTCGATCCACCCGCACCCGACCCTCAGCGAAACGCTGATGGAGTCGGCCGAGGTGTTCTTCGGCCAGGCAACTCACGTTTTCAAGCCGAAGAAAAAATCCTCATAGCGCGCAACGCGTGACGCGTTGATTGGCGGCGACGCCGCCAATCGACACAAATGCGCCCGTGTGCCAGGGAAGCGCGTCGGTAACCGTATGCCGCGCGGCGCACAGGCTGCCCTATACTCTGCAGCAGTGTCTCGGATCGCCCTTGTCATCGCCCCCGCGTGCGTGCTGAGCGTCACCCTTGCCGCGCAGCAGTCTCCGAAACCCACGACGCCGGTTGCGCCGGCGGTGTCCCATTCGCCGGCCGTGATGACAGGTGCGGCGCAGGCCGAAGTGGTCAAGCAGTACTGCGCGGGTTGCCATAACGATCGCACCAAGGCGGGCGAGCTCTCGCTGGCGGGATGGGACGTGACCCGCGCGTCGGCGCAGCGTGACCTCACCGAAAAGATGATTCACAAGCTCCGCGCCGGCATGATGCCGCCGAGCGGCGCGAGGCGTCCCGCCGAGGCACAGATCAGGCAGCTGGTCACCGCGCTCGAATCGAGGATGGATGCGTTGTCGGCGTCCGATCCCGATCCGGGCTGGCGGCCGTTTCAGCGGTTGAACCGCGCGGAGTACGCGCGCGAGATCCGCGCGCTGCTCGATCTCGACGTGGACGTCACCGCGTTCCTGCCGGCCGACACGATCAGCGACGGCTTCGATAACGTCGCCGACGTGCAGACGTTCTCACCGACGCTGATGGAAGGCTACCTGCGCGCCGCCAGCCGCATCGCGGCGCTGGCGATTGGCGATCCGGAGGGGTCGGCGGCGCAGGCCACGTTCAAGCTGCCCAAGACCGCGTCGCAGATGGCGCACGTCGAGGGCGCGCCGCCCGGCACGCGCGGCGGCATCTCCGTCGACCATACGTTCGTGGCCGACGGGGAGTACGTCTTCAGCATGGACTTCTTCGCCGAGCCGCTCGGCTTCCTGTTCGGCAACACCCGGCCGGGCGAGGAGATTGAGGTCTCGCTCGACGGCGCCCGTCTGGCGATCTTCCAGATCGACCCGCGGATGAGCGAGGAGAAGACCGGGCTGACGCTCAAGACCGCGCCGATTCACGTCAAGGCCGGCACGCATCGGGTCACCGCGGCGTTCATCCAGCGCTTCGAGGGACTGGTCAACGACCTGATCGCGCCGATCGACCACACCATGGCGGATACCGAGATCGGCATCGCGCCCGGCATCACCACGCTGCCGCATTTGCGGAGCCTGAGCGTGATCGGTCCGCATCGCGTGACGGGCATCAGCGATACGCCCAGCCGGCGCCGCGTATTCCAGTGCCGCCCGATCAGCCGGGCTGACGAAACCGCGTGCGCCGCCGACATCATCCGGCGCCTCTCCACGCAGGCCTTCCGGCGTCCGATTGCGGAAAAGGACCACACGCGGCTGATGCACTTCTATGCGCGCGGCCGCAAGGACAGGAACTTCGAGTTCGGCGTGACCAAGGCGCTCGAGGCGATTCTCGCGAGTCCGCAGTTCCTGTTCCGTGTGGAAGAGTCGCCCGTGCGACTCGCGAACGCGGCGTATCGGCTTGGCGATTACGAGCTCGCCTCACGGGTGTCGTTCTTCCTCTGGGGACAGGGTCCAGACGCTGCGCTGATGAAGGCGGCGGCGCAGGGCAGGCTGGCGGTGGCCGGCGGGCTGCGGCGCCAGACCGGGCGCATGCTTTCCGCTCCGCAGGGCGACGCGCTCGCCACGCGGTTCGCGTCGCAGTGGCTGCGGTTGCAGGATCTCGAGAAGGTCATTCCCGATCCGATTCTCTATCCGTATTCCGATCAGACCCTGTCGCTCGCGCTCAAGAAGGAAACCGAGCTGTTCGTGGAGAGCCTGGTGCGCGAGGACCGCAGCGTGCTCGACCTGCTGACCGCCGACTACACCTACGCCAACGAGCGCGTCGCCAGGCATTACGGCATTCCGAACGTGACCGGTTCCGACTTCCGGCGTGTCGCCCTGCCGGCGGATCGTCGAGGCATTCTTGGTCACGGCAGCGTCCTGACGCTGACGTCCATCGCCGAGCGCACCTCGCCGGTGCAGCGCGGCAAGTGGGTGATGGAAGTGCTGCTGGGATCGCCCCCGCCGCCTCCGCCCCCGAATGTGCCGGCGCTCGAAGAGACGAACAGCACGGCCGAGACCGGCCGCGCGCTGTCGGTGCGCGAGCGCATGGAGCAGCACCGCGGCAATCCGCAGTGCACGTCCTGCCATCGTGTGATCGATCCTCTGGGCCTGGCGCTCGAGAACTTCGATGCGACCGGCAAGTGGCGCATCCGCGACGGCGGCATCGCGGTGGATACCAAGGGACAACTGTTCGACGGCACGTCGATCGAGGGCCCCGCCGGCCTGCGAGATGCGCTGCTGCGGCACAAGGATGTGGTGCTGCTGAGCTTCACGCGCAGCCTGATGACCTACGCCCTCGGCCGCCGCATTGAGGCCGCCGACATGCCGCTGGTGCGCCGCATCATCCGCGACGCCGAAGGGCAGAACTATCGCGTCAGCGCCTTGGTGAACGCGATTGTCGAATCGGATGCGTTCCGGATGGCGAAGCTGCCGGCGGCGCAACGCGCCACCGATGACGCCGAGAAGGCAGCCCCAGACGGCGCAGATGGTTCAGAAAAGAGAAGACGCTGATGTTCATGACCGGTAAGAACCTTTCTCGTCGCACCGCTCTGAAGGGCATGGGCGCGACTGTCGCATTGCCATTCCTCGAGGCCATGGCCCCGGCGCGGGTGAGCGCGCAGGGACCGAGGCCGGTGCGCCTGATTGCCATGGAGATGGTGCACGGCGCGGCGGGCAGCACTGCCTACGGCATCAAGCAGAACATGTGGTCGCCGGCGGCCACTGGCTCGGCGTTCGATCTCAGCCCGACCAGCCTGCGGTCGCTCGAGCCGTACCGCGACTACCTGACGATTGTCAGCAACACCGACGTGCGCAACGCCGAGGCGTTTGCGGCATCCGAGATCGGCGCCGACCACTTCCGATCCGCCGCCGTGTTCCTGACGCAGGCCAAACCGAAGCAGACGCAGGGCTCCGACGTCTCCGCGGGCACGTCGTTCGATCAGATCTACGCGCAGAAGTTCGGCGACGCGACGCCGATTCCGTCGATGCAGTTGTGCATCGAAAACGTCGATCAGGCCGGCGGCTGCTCCTACAACTATTCCTGCGTCTACACCGACACTATCAGCTGGGCGTCGCCGGAAGATCCGCTGCCGATGATCCGCGACCCGCGCGTGGTGTTCGACCAGTTGTTCGGTGTCGGCGCGACCCCCGAGGCCCGGCGCGCCCGCCGCAAGGACGATCAGAGCATCCTCGACTTCGTCGCCGAATCGGTGGGCGATCTGCGGCGCCGGCTCGGGCCCGCGGACCGGGCGCGGCTGGCCGACTATCTCGATGAGGTTCGCGAGATCGAGCGCCGCATCCAGAAGGTGGAGCAGTCGAACAAGAGCGGCGAGGCGCGCGAGTTGCCGGGCGCGCCGATCGGCGTCCCCGATGCCTTCGAAGAGCACGTCAAGCTGATGTTCGACCTGCAGGCGGTGGCCTTCGCCGCCGACACGACGCGCATCTTCTCGTTCAAGTTCAGCCGCGACGTGTCGAACCGCGTATTCGCCGCGAGCGGATCGAACGCGGCGTTCCACACCGGCTCGCATCACCTCGATCGCGATGAGCGCATCGCCGACTTCCAGAAGATCAACACCTGGCACGTCGGCCTGGTGCCGTACCTGCTCGACAAGCTGAAGGCGATTCCCGACGGCGACGGCAACGTGCTCGACAACTCGCTGCTGATCTACGGATCGGCGATGGGCAATTCGAACCTGCACAACCATAAGCGCTGCCCGCTGTTCTTCATGGGCAAGGCCGGCGGCGCGCTGAAGGGCAACCGCCACATCAAGGCCGACGACGGCGCGCCCATGGCAAACGCGATGCTCGCGGCCTTGAACGCCATCGGCGTCGACTTCAATCAGTTTGGTGATTCGACCAAACCCATGGACCTCAACGCGGTGCAGTCGTGAGGGCCGGGGGTCGGGACCATTTGTCGTCCCCATGGTCCCAACTATTGTGGGTGGCAACCCTCGTTGTCGCGATTGCTGGCCTCCAAGGGCCAACTTTGGCGACAAATGGTCCCGACCCCCTCTGGGCCGCAGCCAAGGCCAAGGATGCCGCCGCGGTCAAGGCGCTGCTGAAGAATGGCGCCGACGTGAACGCGGCGCAGGGCGACGGCATGACGGCGCTGCACTGGGCTGCCACCAACGGCGATGCGGCGCTGACCCAGATGCTGCTCTCGGCGGGCGCGAACATTCGCGCCACAACCCGCCTTGGCGGGATCACCTCACTGCACATGGCGAGCCAGGGCGGACACGCCGCCGTCGTCGCGGCACTGATCGCTGCCGGCGCCGACACCAACGGTGTCACGTCGACCGGGGCGACGTCGCTCATGCTGGCCGCGCGATCGGGAAGCACGGACACGGTGACGCGCCTCATTGAAACAGGCGCGGATCTCAACGCGAAGGAGAAGGGCTTCGGCCAGACCGCACTGATGGTCGCCGCGGGTCTCGATCGAGCCGACGTGGTGCGCCTGCTGATGCAGCGCGGCGCCGACTGGAAGGTGGCCTCATCCGTGGCCGATCTCAAGTCGTTGACGGTGACCATCGATGATGGGACGGGGCGGCCGCAGCAGCAACAGCCCGGCGGCGGCGTTGCCGGTGTCACGCGCGGCTACCGCTACAACGAACTGATTGGCACGCAAGGTGGCCTGACCGCGCTGCACTTCGCGTCCAGGCAGGGCAGCGTGACTGCCGGCCGCGCGCTGGTGGAGGGCGGAGCGGATGTGAACCTGGTCAGTCCCGGCGATCAGGCGTCGCCGCTGCTCACCGCGCTGGTGAACGGCCACTTCGATCTGGCGGCGTATTACATCGAGCAGGGCGCCGATCCGAATCTGATCAACGACGCCGGCGTGTCGCCGCTCTATGCGGTGCTCAACGTCCACTGGGCGCCGATTGCCGCGTATCCGCAACCACGCTCGCACCTGCAGCAATCGCACGGCTATCTCGACCTGCTGAAGCTCCTGCTCGACAAGGGCGCCGATCCCAACGCCCGCGTTCGCCGCAAGGTGTGGTTCTCGGGCTACAACTTCGATCAGTCCGGCGTCGACGAAGCCGGCGCCACACCGTTCTGGCGCGCCGCCTACGCGGCGGATGTGGCGGCGATGAAGCTGTTGATCTCGTATGGCGCCGATCCGGCCGTCCCGACGATGAGGCTCTTCTCGCGGCGCGGGCCGGAGGATCCGGCGGCCGGCGCAGACAAGACCGGCCGGTCGCCGATTCCGGTCGGCGGTCCGAACGCCTCGGCGCTGCACGCGGCAGCAGGTCCCGGCTACGCGCAGGGCTTCGCCGGCAATTCACACCACGTCGCGCCGTCGGGCATGCTGCCGGCCGTGAAGTACCTCGTCGAAGAGCTTGGCGCCGACGTCAACGCCGTCGACGCCGACGGCAACACCATCGTCCATCACGCCGCCGCGCGTGGCGACACGGAAATGGTCAGGTTCCTGGTCTCGAAGGGCGCGGATGTGAAAAAGGTGAATCGCGCCGGCCAGACGACGATCGATGTCGCGAACGGCCCGGTGCAGCGCACGCAGCCGTATCCGGAGACCATTGCGCTGCTCGCCAGTCTCGGAGCGGTCAACAACAACAAGTGTGTGAGCTGCTGAGGCAGTCAGCAGTCAGCAGTCGGCAGTGAAGAGTTGTCAGTCAACGGTTTTCAGTTCATTCAGCAGTCTCCAGTCAGTCCGCAGGTTTCAGTTCCGGACTGAGCGACTTGGCACTGGATTGCGGACTGCAGATTGAAAACGCTTAACTGCCGACTGTCGACTGAAGACTGTTGCGAGCTGCCTCGGCCTGTTCATGAGCGTGGTAGGAACTGCGCACCAGCGGTCCGGCTTCGACGTGGACGAATCCCATCCCCATCGCAATGCGCTTGAGCTCCTTGAACTCGTCGGGGTGGTAGTAGCGTGTCATCACGGCGTGGTTCTCTGAAGGACGCAGGTACTGCCCGAGCGTCAGGATCGAGACGCCGGCCTTGCGCAGGTCCTTGAACACTTCCATCACTTCATCGTGCTCCTCGCCAAGACCCATCATCATGCCGGTCTTGGTCGGGATGTCCGGGGCGTAGGTGCGCGAGCGGTCGAGCAGTTCCAGCAGCCGGGAATACTTGCCGCCCGAGCGGACGGCGCGATACAGACGCGGCACGGTCTCGGTGTTGTGATTGAGCACGTCCGGCCGAGCGTCGAGCACGGTGCGCAGCGATGACTCGTCGCCTTTGAAATCGGGAATCAGCACTTCGACCCGGCAATCCGGCAGCCGCCGCTTGATGTCGCGAATCGTGTCGGCGTAGATCCCGGCGCCGCCGTCCGCCAGGTCGTCGCGATCGACCGAGGTGATCACCGCGTAGTTCAGGCCCATCTTTTCGACGGCTTCGCCGACGCGGCGCGGCTCGTCGATGTCCAGTGTCGCCGGGCGGCCATGGGCAACCGCGCAGTAGGTGCAGGCGCGCGTGCAGATGTCGCCCAGGATCATGAAGGTCGCCGTGCCGTGATGCCAGCACTCGCCGATGTTGGGGCAGTGGGCATCCTCGCAGACCGTGTTGAGCTTGAGGTCGCGCATGATGCTGCGCAGCCGCAGGTAGTGTTCCGACCCCGGCGCGCGCACCTTCAGCCACTCGGGCTTCGGTGCCCTCGGCTTGATGAACTGCAGCGGCGCTTCAACCATCGAACCTCGACTAGTATCTCTCGAACTGTTGACCCGTTGATCTGTTGATCTAGCGGGCTGTTTCGCCGGGTGAGAGTGTCAGCACTTCGATTCCACTGCCGGCGAGGTGTGTCTTGAGCTGTTCAGGTGTTCCGGTCAGCAGTGGGAAGGTGCCCCAGTGCATCGGCACCACTTGCTTCACGCCCAACCATCGCGCCGCCATGGCCGCGGTGTCAGGACCCATCGTGAATCGATCGCCGATTGGCAGGAAGGCGATGTCTGGTTCGTAGAGCTCGGCGATCAGTGTCATGTCACCGAACAGGCTGGTGTCGCCGGCGTAGTAGATCGTCTGGCCGTTCTCGAGCCGCACCACGAAGCCGGCGGCTTCTCCCAGATACACGATGCCGTTGTCGTCAATGCTGCTGCTGTGGCGCGCGTCCGTCATCGTGATGCGCAGGCCCTTGGTGGTGATGGTGCCGCCCTTGTTCATCGGCTCGAGGTTCTGCACGCCCTTTGACCCCAGCCACGACGTCACTTCCCAGATGCCGACCACGGTCGCCGACGTGTGTTTGGCCAAGGCCGCGGCGTCGGTGATGTGATCGCTGTGCCCGTGCGAAACCAGGATCAGGTCGGCCTTGGTTGGTCGCGCCGACTCGGGAAATGACGGGTTGCCGGTGAACCACGGGTCGAGCAGCAGCTCCTGGCCGCCGGGCGTTCGGAGGCGGAATGTGCTGTGACCCAAAAAGGTAATGTGGAGCGTTTCCATTTACTGCTGCAACCCTCCCACCAGGTAGTCGGCGAATGCATCGCCGATCTGGTCGGAGGTCATCGCGCCGTTCGGATCGAACCACTTCGAGATCCAGTTGATCGCGCCCATCATCGCGAACTCGATCATCTTCGGATCGCCCGGCTTGAACACGCCCTGGTCAATGCCCTGCTGGATGATGGTGCGGATGCCGTGATCGAAGCGATCGCGCTTGGCGATGATGCGCTTCAAGAGCGGTGGTGACAGCGCCTCGGGATCGAGCGTCAGCGCGGTGCCGTGCAGGTCGTCGAGGATGAGATGCACGAATGCCAGCACCAGCCGGCGCAGCCTGGCGTCGGGCGACAGCGATTCGGCCTCGACCTCGTCCATCAGCACCAGCAGCTTGCCGAGCGAGTACTCGTGGCAGGCGAAGAGGATCTCTTCCTTGTTCTTGAAGTAGTAGTACAGGTTGCCCTTGGTCATTTCGAGCGCCGACGCAATTTCGTCCACGCTGGCGCCGTGGTAGCCGCGCCGGCGGAACGCGGCCGCCGCGCTCTTCAGGATCTCGATGCGACGGTCCGTGGTGGCCGGCTGTCGTGACATGCGGGTGGCGCCACTATATCACGAGTTTGAACGAACGTTTAAAACCGTAGTAAACTGCGCTCGTGGAACAGACCGCCGCAACGCCGTCCGTCAATTTCGAAGTCAACCCCTCGCACTACAAGCACTGGAAGCTGACCATCGATGGGCACGTCGCCACGCTCGCGATGGACGTCCGCGAGGACGCCGGCCTGCGCCCGAACGATTACCAGCTGAAGCTCAACTCGTACGACCTCGGCGTCGACATCGAGCTCGCCGACATCCTGCAGCGCCTGCGCTTCGAGCACCCCGAAGTGCACGCCGTGGTGTTGACCAGCCTCAAGCCGCGCATCTTCTGCGCCGGCGCCAACATCTTCATGCTCGGCAGCTCGAGCCACGGCTTCAAGGTCAACTTCTGCAAGTTCACCAACGAGACGCGCCTCGGCATGGAAGACATGAGCGCGAACAGCGGCGTGAAGTTCCTGGCCGCGGTCAACGGCATTTGCGCCGGCGGCGGCTACGAGCTCGCCCTGGCGTGCGACGAAATCGTGATCGTGGATGATGGCGCGGCGTCGGTGGCACTGCCGGAGACTCCGCTGCTGGGCGTGCTGCCCGGCACCGGCGGACTCACGCGCGTCGTCGACAAGCGCAAGGTCCGGCGCGATCTCGCCGACGACTTCAGCACGCTGACCGAAGGCGTGCGCGGCAAGCGCGCCGTTGAAGGCCGCTTCGTGGATGCGACCTACCCAACCAGCAAGTTCCGGGAGTCCGTCGCCAGGCATGCGCAGGCGCTGGCGGCCAAGTCCGATCGCCCGGCGGCGGGCCCCGGCATCGCCCTGGGCCCGCTGAATCCGTCGATCACCGCGGACGTCATTGAATACCGGTGCGTGAAGGGCAGCATCGATCGCGCCAAGCGCACGTGCGACCTCACCATCGCCGCGCCTGATTCACCGCAGCCGCAGTCGGGTGAGGAGTACCAGCAGGCCGGCGATCAGTCGTGGGCGCTGCGGGCCTTCCGCGAGTTGGATGACTGCCTGCTGCGGCTGCGCCTGAATGAGCCGGAAGTCGGCACCGTGATCGTGCGCGCCGTCGGCAATCCCGAAGCCGTCGTCGCCGTCGACGAGGTGCTGCACGCCAACCAGTCGCACTGGCTGGTGCGGGAAATCACCGGTCACATTCGCCGCACGCTGAAGCGCGTGGATCTCACCGCGCGCAGCTTCTTCGCTTTGATCGAGCCGGGCAACGCCTTCGCCGGCACGCTGTTCGAGCTGGCCCTCGCCGCCGATCGCGCCTACATGATCGACCACCCGGACGACGACAACACCGTTCGTCTGTCGGTGATGAACGGCGGCGCCTATCCCATGAGCAACGGCCTGTCGCGGTTGCAGGTCCGCTTCCTCGGTGAGCCCGAGTCGGTGGACCAGGCGCTGACGCACGACGGCCCGTTCGACGCGCCGGCGGCGCTCGCGGCCGGCCTGATCTTCTCGGCGCCCGACGACATCGACTGGGACGACGAAGTGCGGATGGCGATTGAGGCGCGCGCGGCGTTTTCGCCGGATGCGTTGACCGGCATGGAAGCCAACCTGCGCTTCGCGGGACCGGAAACGATGGAGACGAAGATTTTCGGCCGACTCACCGCGTGGCAGAACTGGATCTTCCAGCGCCCGAATGCCGTCGGCGAAAAGGGCGCGTTGATGACCTACGGGCGTGCCGGCCGGCCGCACTATGACTTCAAGCGGACGTAGGCCACAGAACGCTCACACGGCACAGACCAGGACACGGTGCGGCGATGATTTCTGACGAAAAGATCCCCAACAACGTCGACCTCTCGGGCAACAAGCGCCTGCAGCGGGCGCTCGAGCACTGGCAGCCCGCCTACCTCGATTGGTGGCGCGAGATGGGCCCTCCGGGATTCCAGGACAGCCACCAGGTCTACCTGCGGACCGCGATCAGCGTCGACGCCGCCGGCTGGGCGCACTTCGATTACGTGCGGCTGCCGGAGTATCGCTGGGGCATTTTCCTCGCCGAGCCGGTTCCCGATCGCCGCATCGGCTTCGGCGACTTCAAGGGCCAGCCAGTATGGCAGGAAGTGCCGGGCGAGTTCCGCAACCAGTTACGGCGTCTGATCGTCATCCAGGGCGACACCGAGCCCGCCAGCGTCGAGCAGCAACGCTCCCTCGGCGCGCATTGCCCCAGCCTCTACGACCTCCGCAATCTCTTCCAGGTCAATGTCGAGGAAGGCCGTCACCTCTGGGCAATGGTCTACCTGCTGCACTCCTACTTCGGCCGCGATGGCCGCGAAGAGGCCGAAGCGCTGCTCGAGCGGCGCAGCGGCAACGACGACACGCCGCGCATGCTCGAGGCCTTCAACGAGCCGATCGACACGTGGCTCGACTTCTTCGCGTTTACCATGTTCACCGACCGGGACGGCAAGTCGCAGCTGCTGTCGCTGTCGGAAAGCTCGCTCGATCCGCTGGCGCGGACCACGCGCTTCATGCTCACCGAAGAGGCGCACCACATGTTCGTCGGCGAGAGCGGCATCGCCCGCATCCTGGAACGCACCTGCCAGTTGCTGCGTGACGGCGGCTTCTCCGGCGACGTGCGCAAGGCCGGCGGCATCGATCTGCCGCTGATCCAGAAGTTTGTCAACTTCTGGTTCAGCCAGAGCCTCGACCTGCACGGCAGCGAAGTGTCGAGCAACGCCGCCGCCTACTTCTCGAACGGCCTCAAGGGCCGCGCCGAGGAAGACAAGTGCGACGATGACCACATCCTGGCGGGCAACATGTACGTGCTCGACCTGATGGACGACAGCGGCCTGATCATCCGCGAAGAAGTGCCGATGCGCAACGCGCTCAACGAGGTGCTGCGCGACTGGTACGTCGGCGATTGCCAGGCGGGCGTCGACCGGTGGAACAAGCGCGTGCTCGAGGCGCACGGCATGTCCGAGCGCATCACGCTGCCGTCGCGCAAGTTCAACCGCAAGGTCGGCGTGTATGCAGGCAAGCACTTCGATCCGCTTGGCCAGCCATTGACGCAGGAGGAGTGGGAGCGCAAGAAGTACGAGTGGCTGCCGTCTCCGGAGGACAAACAGTACCTGCACAGCATCCAGGTGACGCCGATCTACCAGCCGGGGCAGTTCGCCAACTACATCGCCCCGCCGTCGCGCGGCATCAACCGCCAGCCGATCGACTTCGAGTATGTCCGCGCCGAAGGTTAGGACCGCTGCCGGGGGCGGCGTGTTCACCATCACGCTCGACGATCCGCCGGCCAACACCGACTCCTACGAGATGATGCCGCAGCTGGATGCCGCCGTCCTGCAGGCCGGCATGGACGCGTCGGTTCACGTCATCGTCATCATCGGCGCGGGCGAGAAGTTCTTCTGCGCCGGCGCCAACATCGGCATGCTCACGGACGCCGATCCCAACTTCAAGTACTACTTCTGCCTGCACGCCATTGAGACGCTGAATCGACGCGAGCAGACGCCGAAGCTGGTGATCGCCGCGCTGAACGGCCATACCGCTGGCGGCGGTCTCGAAGTCGCCATGGCGGTTGACATGCGAATCGGCAGACAGGGCGCCGGCATGATCGGCATGCCGGAGGTGGCGCTGGGCGTGCTGCCCGGCACCGGCGGCACCTAGCGCTTCGCGCGGCTGGCGGGCAAGGCCAGGGCGATCGAGATGATGGCCACCGGTGCGCTGTCGTCGTTCGAAGACGCCCACGCCATTGGCCTGGTCAATCACGTGTGGGGCGAGGGCGACCTCAACGGCCGCACGTTCGCGCAGGCCGCCCGAGATGACGCGCAGCAGTTCACCCCGCCCAACCAGGCCGCCAGGGCCGTGGGGCACACCAAGCGCGCCGTGCAGTCAGGCCTGGAGGCGGGTTTCGGAGAGGGTCTCGCCCTCGAACGAAAGCTCCAGCAGCGGCTCTTTGAGAGCGATGACGCCCACGAGGGCCTGCGTGCCAATCTCGAGAAACGCCAGCCGTGTTTTAAAGGACGGTGAATTGACGATTGGGTGATGCCTTGAGTCCTTGACGGTTGGGCGATTGGGCCATCTGAAATCGCCGAATTATTTGGCAAGTGATCAGTCGTCAATCACCCAGCACTTACTAAATCAAGGAACCACCCAATCACTCACTGAATAATGACGCTGCCTTTCAGGTTGGCGTTGTTGGGTTCCCCGTGATCGTGAAACCCGCAGGTGCGCGCGGTGTTCAGGTTGCTCGAGGTGCGCGACTGACCGGGCTGCAGGAATCCCCACTGATTCAACTCAGGGCAGGCGGTGTGTTCCGGGTGCGGGTCCGACGCCATGTCGTGCGGGCGGTTGTGGTTGTTGACCATCGTGACGCGGCCGCCGCGCGTAATGGTCACCGTTGACGGTGTCGCCCGTCCATCCGTGCCAATCGTGATCGTCGCCGAGTCGGTCGGCGGGGTGGTCGGCGTCGTGGGCGGCGTCGTCGCGGTGGGGCTGGTCGGCGCGGCGCTGCCGCCACCACCGCCGCACGCGGCCACCGTTACGGCGACGGCTACCGCCGCCGCGAATCCCGCAGGCATCGTCTTGGTCATCAGTAGAATTTCCTCGTCAGGTTGAAGCCGAGATACCAATTATCTGCCGGCACGCCGCCTCTGGCAACCTGGGCGAGGGTAGTGCCGAAGCCGTTCGACATGTTCAACTGGAAGACGTGCCCGCCATATCGCTGTTCGAATCCGAAGCTGGCCATCGTGACGCCCTGCTTGTAGCCGGCAAGACGCGGCGAGCCTTCCGCGAACAGGTATGAGTTGCGACCAAGGCGGAGGCGTGCGCCGACGCCGGCCATGACGGTGTAATCGTCACCAGGCGTCGGGGCGAACCGTGTGTTGTTGACGTACGACGGCTGCACGTAAATCGCGCCGCGCCCGCCGAGCTCACGCGACAGCACCAGGGCCACGCCGGGTGAGTACTGCTCGCTGAAGTTGTCGGTGCCGTCGATGCTGGCCACCACGCTGGCGCCAATCGGGCCGTTGCCGTCGCGCAGCGCGAGGTACTGGGCCGAGAACTGGATGGTGCGATCCGAGGTGCGATAAATGCCGACGTTGAAGCTCCGCGCCAGGCCGTACTTCAGGTCGAGGCCGATCTGCGCGCCGCCGTCCAGGCCGAACAGGCGGCCGGCGAGATCGCCGAAGTCGCCTTCACCAAGCGGTCGCAGGAAGCGGTGCGTCAGCCGGAAATTCCACTTGCCCTCCGGCAGCGGCAGGTTGGTGTTCAGCGTGGCGACGTAGAAGTCAGGCTGGTTGTCGTTCGGATCGAGGTCCGGATCGTCGTCGGCCTGCACGGCGGGGGTGGGCGCGCTGGTGTTGGCGGTCGGTTGTGCGACTGCGAGTGTCGAAACGCCGAGGAGGAGCACGAAGGTGCAAAGCAACGGGCGCACACTGATCATGACGGCGGTCTCCCTACCGCGGGCTCTTCGCGACGACGACCAGCATACCTCTCATGTCTTCGTGGCCGTTGCCGCAATATTCGGAACACAGAACGGGGTACTCACCGGCGGCCGACGCGACGAACTCGATCGTCACCGGCTCGCCACCGCGGGGAATTCGCTTGTTGACCTTGAATGTCTTGATCTCGATGCCGTGCACGCCATCGGCGGACGTCAGCACCAGGCGGATCCGCTCGCCTTCAGTGACTTCGATGCGGGCCGGCTCGAAACTGAATCGCCTCGCCACCACGTCAATCGTTCGTGGCTCGCCCTGAGCAAGCGTGCGGACGGCGGAGCCGTTCGCATGCGAGTCGATGGGCGCAGCTGCCGCGGCGGGATCCTGCTGGTGCGACATCGCTGCCGCCCCCAAGACGGCGGACACGGCGCCGGTGAAGAACAGCGACGCGCTGAACACCGAGCACCCGGGCATCCGAACAGCGAAGCACCCTGGCACCCGGAAAGTATAATGCGCCGGTGCGGATGCTCCTGGCCGCGGCACTGTTGCTCGCTGCTGCACCGCCTTTGCCCGTGGCGAGGGCGGCCGCACGCGACGTCTCGGATCGCCAGACGCAGGTCGTCACGTTGTCGGCCGCCAAGGCCCTCGCCATTGATATCACCATCGGTGCGGTCCGCATTGAGGGCGCGGATCGCCCGGATGCTGAAATCGTCGTCGAGCGCCGGGCGCCGGCGCGGGAGGGTCTTGCTCGCGTGCCACTGGCGATCGAAGACACGCCGTCGCGGGTCAGCGTGCGGGCGCTCCAGACCAACCACACGACCGATCCGGCCTACCGGGCGGATGTCACCGTGCGCGTGCCGCGAGCCGCGGTCATCGAGCGAGTCCGCGTCATGGAAGGACGGATCGACGTGGCCGGGTTGTCCGGGAAACTCACGGCCGACATCCGCCGCGGACCCATCAACGGCACGGACCTTTCGGGCACGCTGCGGCTCGAAGCCGGCATCGGATCCGTGACCCTGAACAACACGCGCCTGTCGGAGGACGGCCTGTTGCGGCTGCGCGCATTCAACGGCGACGTCAAGCTGACGCTCGCCGAGCGGCCCACCGACGCGCGCATCATGGCGCTGGCGGTGAACGGTCAGGTGCGTTCGGACATTCCGCTGACCCGGCGCAATACCTGGGGACCACGATGGGGCGAGACAACGCTCGGCAAGGGCGCGCCTGTGATCTCGCTCGACGTGGTGACTGGAGTGGTGGAGCTGAAGTCGCCCAATCGGACGCCGTAACTTACCAGCGCTTCAGCTTGCGCTGCGCGTCGTTGTAGCGCGGCGAGCTCGACGGCACCTTCGCATACGCCTCGTTGGCCTTCGCAGGATCTTTCAAGCGGCGCTGGTAAAGCTCGCCAAGCCTGAACCACACGTCCATCGGGTTGTCGCCGCGCATCGCCAGATCCTCGAGCACCGCGGCGGCCTCCGCAGGGCGATTCATTTCCGAGAACGCGATGGCGAGACGATTGCGCGCCGCCAGCGCCTGCGGTGCGTCCGGGAACTGCTGGATCACCTGGCGTAGCGTGACCACGAAGGCCGGCACGTCGAGCTTCGTGACAGGATCCACGCCGCGCAGGTCACGCCGGTCACCTTCGATCTTCAGTGTGTTCTGCAGCGCGATCTGCGCCTGCGGCGTGCCTGGGAAATCGCGCGCGACCTCGACGAGCAGTTGCAGCGTCATCGCCTGCGCCTTGGCCTGGCGCTGACGGCCAAGGATCGTCGAGCGGCGCAGCTTGGCGTCGGCAATGCGTCGATCCCCGCTGAAGCGGCTCTCGAATTCCATGTACGCCGCCATGGCGTCTTCCGGCCGCCCGCTCTTTTCGTGGATCTCCGCCGCCATGAATGCCGCCTCGGCCGCGGGACCCGGGCCGGGGAAGTCGATGATGATCTGCCGCAGGTCGTTCAGCGGCTGCTCGTTGAGATTGTTGGCGAGCTTCGCCTTGGCGACTTCCAGCAGCCGGGCCGCCTGCGTGTCGCGATTCACCGCCGGTGTTGTGGCTGCCGCCGCGGTGATGGGCGTCGGCTTCGGCTTGCTGGTGGACGGTGCCCCCGTGCCGCCCGACGTTCCCTTCGGCGTGGGTGGAGCTACCGGTGCTGAGGCCGCAGGCGGCAGCCGGCGGGTTGGTTCCCGATGCCGGGGGCGCCCCCGGCTGTGTTGCCGGATCCGGACTGGCGGGCTGTGGCGGGACGACCGCCTCCTGCTCGTTACCGGTGTTGGCCGGCTGGTTGCCGCCGCTGGCGAAGTAGGCGCCCATGCCCGCGGCGATGGCCGCAATCGCGACCACACCCGCGGCTGCTCCCCACATCCACGGCGTCTTGGCCGTGCTGCCCGTCGGCAGTACCTTCAAGGGGACCTGCCGGCCCAGTTTCAAGTCCTGGGCGCGATAGACCACGCCCATGCCCCCGCACCAACCTGGTCCAGGATCTTGTAATGACCTAAGGTCTTTCCCACCAAAGAATTCGCCACAGTGTTTCGAGCGTGCGGACGCTCATCGTACTACCAACAGTCGGGGGCGAAGAGTCGACAGTCCACAGTCTAGAATGGTAAAATCAATTTAGTGAAAAGGTATTCCGCATAATGGAATTCGCTCGTTCCGCTGACGTGCAGGTCCGGAAAGAGGAGAAGGCCGTCACATCTATCGACAAGGCGCTTGAGGTCTGCGAGGTCCTGAGCGGCATGCCGCGTGGGACGAGCCTGTCCGAGCTGGCGCGCTCTCTGCGGCAGCCTGCGTCGACCGTGCACCGGCTCCTGGCCGTGCTGAAGAAGCGCGGCTACGTTCGACAAGACGACGAGTCCCAACGGTATGGGTTGACGCTGAAGATGCTCGACCTCAGCTTCCGATCGCTGGGGCAATCGGAACTCCGCCTGCACGCGTATCCCATCATGCGCGAGTACGTGCTGCGTACGCCGTATCGCGGGTTCATCGCGATTCCGTCGAGCGGCGAAGTGACCTACGTATGGAGCACCGGTCCTGACGAGGTTGCGATGCGCACCGTCTACGGCAAGGAGATGCCGGGCCATTGCGCGATCTACTTTTCGCCCGCCTTCGCCGAAGCTACGGTGGGTAAACCCGCGTCCGGCGCAGGGAAACCGCACCAGGCGACGCGCCGCCTCAGCTGTCTGCGGCTGGCCTCGCCCACCGAACTGATCAGGCCGGAGGCGACGGTGGTCCGCCTCGGGCCGCCGCCCGTCGAGCCGGACGCCCTCCAGCGCCTGTTCTGCGTGTGTGCGCCGGTGCGTGACTACACGGGCCAGGAAGTCGCGCGTGTCGGCGTGTTCGGCCACGGCGCCGACGACAGCCCCATCCTGAACGAACATCACCGTGGCGCCTGGGATTTGGCTCGCCGCGTCTCGATGCGCCTTGGCCATGTGCCCGCGACGGCATTGGAAAGTACGGCGTGAAGGGGCGTAGGGGCCTGGGGGTTAGGGGCCTAGGGGCTTGAAGGACTGACAACCAACAGACGAGGACGAGGACAGCATTGGCTTACATCATTACGGAACCGTGTATCGGCACTAAAGATTCGGCATGCGTTGACGTGTGCCCGGTCGACTGCATTCATCCCCGCAAGGATGAAGCGGGCTTCGAGGGGACCACGCAGCTCTTCATCCACCCCGATGAATGCATCGATTGCGGCGCCTGTGTGCCCGCCTGCCCTGTTGAGGCGATTTTCGCGCTCGACGAAGTCCCGGAAAAGTGGAAGAACTACATCGAGATCAACGCTAATCACTTCCAGAAGTAGTGTTGCCGGGGGGTCGCAAAACCCTTTCCGGTAGCCCGCTCTCGGGGATAAAATCCCGACGATAGGCTCGTCTTCCGTGGCCCCGGTGCGCGCCCGGTGACCTTTGTCTGGAAGGGGATCATGAAACGACCTCGCATGGCGTTGGTGGCCGCGGCCGTGATTACGGCTCTGGCATCTGGCGTGCACGGGCGCGACCAGCAGGATGCCGACCTGCAATTCCAGCTGGGCACTTTGCTCTTCGAAGAAACCCGCTATCGCGAGGCGCTCGACGCGTTCCGGAAGGCTGTGAACGCCGGGTCGAAGTCGATCGCGGTGCAGGCCCGGATGGGCGTGATCAAGTCGGCGCTGCGCATTGGCGAGTTCATGGAGGCGCAGAAAGAAGCCGCCACCCTCAAGCAGCAGGAGCCGAAGAACGCCGACGTGATGGCGATTCACGCGGATGCGCTGTGGTCGGCCGGCCTGTTTGACGAAGCCCACCAGGAATTCGCCGACGCCGTGACGCTGGTCCCGGACCTGTCGCGCGGCCGCCACGGCCTGGCGCGCGCCCTGGCTTCGCAGAACAAGCTGGACGAAGCCCTGAACGAAGCGCAGGCCGCGCTCAAGCTCTCCCCGCGCGACGAGGAAATCCACCACACCGTCGGCACCATTTTCGAGCGCATGCGCCGCTACGAGCAGGCGGCTGCCGCCTATGGCAACTACGTCAACTTGCTGCCGAACAAGGATCGCGGCGACAAGGCGGCTTGGTCGCGCTCGCAGATTCGCTTCCTCCGCTCGTTCGGTGAGCGCGAGCCGATCGCCATGGAGGACGGTATTGAAAACAGCCTGCACACCGTGGACTTCCGCGTCGTCGATGACAAGGTGATCGTCAAGGCGCGCGTCAACGGCGGCCGCGCGCAGGACTTCGTGCTCGACACCGGCTCCGAGTTGACGACGATTTCGCGCCAGACCGCGTCGAACGCGGTGGTGCGCCCGATCACCTACACGTTGAGCGCCGGCGTCGGCGAAGTGGGCCTGCGCGGCTTGCAGCTGGGCCGTCTCGACACGCTCGAGATCGGCGCCCTGAAGCTGAGCAACGTCCCGACGCTGATCAAGGCGCCGGCGCTGCGCGGCATCCCGAAGCGAGAGACCGAGAGCTTCTCGCCGCTCGGCCTCGGCCTGGCGATGACCATCGACTACTCGACGCGCAAGCTGACGATTGGACGGAAGCTGCCGGATGAGCCGGCCGAATTCAAACTGCCGATGCGGCATCACCGCCTGTCGATGGTGCGGGGTCTGCTGAACCAGCGCCCGACCTACTTCGTGGTGGACACCGGCGGCGAGGTGATTTCGATCAGCACGACGACTGCCGAAGAGCTGAATCACGACATCCCGCGCAAGATCGCGCTGCGCGTCTATGGCACGTCGGGCTGGGACCGCGACGCCTTCCTGATGCCGGGCGTCGACCTGCGGTTCAACGAGATCAGCTACAAGAACTTCGCCGTGGTGGTGCTGAACCTGCGGGCGCCGAGCGTGCTGCTCGGCTTCCAGGTCGGCGGCATTGTCGGCCACAAGTTCCTGAGTCCGTACCGCGTCTCGCTCGATCTCGATCGCAGCGAGCTGCGGATGTCGAAGTCCGCCAACTAGCTGTCGGGCCGCCAGGCGTCCTGGCTTCCAGGGTGGGTCTACAATTGATGCTGTGGTCCCACCCCTCACACCGAAGCGCTGGCAGGACTCCACTGCAGAAACAGTTCAGGTCGTCCTTCCGAACGACACCAACCCTTTAGGGTTCATTCTCGGCGGCACGGTGATGCACTTGATCGACATCACCGGCGCCATCGCCTGTCATCGACACACCAACAGCCTGGCGGTGACGGCCAGTGTCGACTCACTCGATTTCATTCATCCCATCAAGATGGGCGACTTGATCATCCTCAAGTCGCGTGTGACGTGCGTCTTCAACACGTCACTGGAGGTTGAAGTCGAAGTGTTTTCCGAAGCGATCAGGTCGGCCGAGCGCAAGCTGACCAGCCGCGCGTTCTTGACCTTCGTGTCGCTGGATGACGCCGGCCAGCCCACCAGAGTGCCGCCACTGGCCATTGAAACTGTCGAAGACGAGCAGCGCTGCCAGGACGCGCAGGCGCGGCGAGCCGAACGTCTCAGAAGAAGAACAGGGGCGTAATCAGGCCTCCAGGCTTCCGGGCCTCCAGGCCTCCAGGGGATCAGAACCCATCCTGGGAAGCTAGAAGCCTGGAAGCCCGGAGGCCAGACGGCCTGCTTACCAGTCGTACCCAATCCACATCGAGAACTTCGGCTTGCGCAGCCACTCGCTGCCGCTCGACATGCGATCGGCGATGGCGTTCTGATAGAACAGCACGTCTTCCCACTGGCGGTTCATCAGCGTGCGCCACGACCAGTCGAAGTGTACCGGGAAGCCCAGTGCAAAGGTCGCGAGGCTGAGGCCGTAGGACGCGCGGCCGTCCTGGAGGCGGAAGCCGCTGACCGGCACCGCGGCGCCGCGGACGGCCTGCTGCGTCAGGTTGTCGTACCTGACGATTGGCTGCTCGAGCATCGTATCCTTGCGATAGAACTTGAACGGCGAGCCGTCGAAGTAGGCGCCGCCAATGCCGGCGAACAACGTGGCGCGCACGCCGCCGAGCACGCCGATGGGCGTGGCCATCGCTTCGATCAGCGGGAAGCGCAGCTCGGCGTTGGCGAAGAACGCGTTCTGGCCGATGAACGACAGGTACTCATAGCCGCGCAGCTCGCTGTTGCCGCCGAAGTAGGTGAAGTCCGGGTTGTCGCCCATGCTCTTGAAGCCGCGGGCGCGGAGCGCCAGCAGGCCGGTGGCGCCGATGCGGAAGTACTTGCGGGCATCGCCGTCGAACGTCTGGCGCGACAGCAGGCCGCCGACCTTGGGCGAAAACTCGTACGACAGCCGCATGGTGCTGCCGGACAGCGGGCCGAACTCGCGGAAGATCGTCGTCTCCTGCACGAACGCCGCGCCGATCGGCATCATGTTGCCGTTGTTGAACAGCTGCCGGCCGAACTGCTGCTGCTGATAGGCCTGTGATTCGGCTTCGACCAGCGGATCGTTGAACTTCTCCTGGTAACGGCTGAATCCACCGAACAGCTCGATGCGGCGATAGCGGTTGAACGGATAAATCGCAAACGCGGTGCCGCCCTGGATGGTGCGACTGGCGGTGGCGAAGTCCCGATCGATGAACTGGCTCAGGTACGGGTCGTAGAAGACGTTCTCCAGCTGCCCGTAGTAGAACTGCGTCATGTTGTAGCCCTGGAGGGCCCACTGCAGACGCCGTTCCATGTTCTGCCAGGTGAACGACATCGTGCGATACTGCGCCACCGAAGCCACCAGCATGCTGAACTGCTGATCCCCGAGCACGTCGGTGAAGGTCACCTGCGTGCCGCCGAACACGTCGCCGCCGCTGGTGACGCCGAGGTTCACCGGCGGCCGGCCCTCGAGAAACAGCTTCTCGAAGCGGCCCTTCTTCTTCTTGTTGTCCGGCACCAGCGTGTGCATCAGCGGCGCCTGGAAGTCGACGATCGGGCCCGGCGATCCGAAGTCCGCCGAGGCGACCTTGGTGATTTCATCCTTGCGCTCGAGCACGTGCAGGCCGTACTCGCCCTTGAAATACGTCACGAACGCAATGCGATTGGCCGGGGCGTCGCGCAGCACCACCGGCGAGACGTTGCCCGACAGCGCGTCGGTGAACTGGCGCAGCTCGTTGGTCGTCAGGTCGAGCGTCCAGATGTTGTAGATCTGCCCGTTCTTGGCGACCTCGGGATCAATCGGCTCGGCCGGGTTCACCGCCGTCGAGGCGAACACCAGCGTGTTGGCGTCGAGGAACTGCGCGCCGCCCTCGTCGTGCGTGCCGAACGTCAGCTGCGTCGGATTCGATCCATCCGCGTTCATGCGGAACAGCTTCTCGTTGCCGCTGACCCGAACCAGGTACACCAGCGACCTGCCATCCAACGCCCAGGTGGGCGCGTAGCTGGCGAACGTGTCCTTCGTGAGGTTGACGATCTCCCTGGTCTCGAGATTGACCGTGAAGATGTCGGCGTCGCTGCCGCGCAGGCCTGAGAAGGCGATCAGCTTGCCGTCGGGTGAGAAGTCCGGCGACTCCGGCGAGTCGATGGTCGTCAGCGGGATGCGCAGCTCGATTTTCCTGGAGACCACGTTCTGCACGATCAGCGAGCGATCCTTTTCCGTCCGTGCGAAGTAGGCCAGACGGTCGCCCTGCGGCGACCACGTCATCCACGGCACCGAGTTCCAGCGTCCGCCGGGCGTCGCCAGGTATTCGAAGCCCATGCTCTGGTCGAAGCCGCTGGTCAGGTTACGGATGATGGCGCCGTCCTTGGCCGAGAGGAGGACGATGTCGTATTCGCGGTCGCGGCCGTTGCCGGTCATGCCGGCGATCAGGTCGCCGGACGGCGACGGCTCGACCGACAGCAGGTTCGAGAAGCGTCCCTTGCGCGGATCCGGCGCCAGGTTACGCCCGTAGTCGGCCGGGCGCTCCTTGTCGCGGAACGGCTTGAAGCGCTCCTTGAGGTAGCGATCGAACTGCTGGTCCCATTCCTCGGGTGTAAGCTGGAACGCTTCCTGGTAGGCGTCGTCGCTGCCGCCGATGACGGAGCGGCGCAGGGCGAACACGTAGGCGCGCACGCCTTCCTTGCCCCACCTCGATTCCATGAACTCGAACGCCGCGTGACCGAGGTTGTAGATGAGACGCGGGTTGCTGAAGCCGCCGTATTCCTGCATCTCGGTCATCTTCGGCACGATGTCGGAGACCGCGGCATCGCGCACGGTCATCATGTCGTTCGGACGCCAGTAGCCGGTCATGTAGTCCGCCATGCCCTCGAACACCCACAGCGGCATGTTGCGGCGGATGAGGCCGGTCGGAATGATGTCGAACTGGAACTGGTGGGTCAGCTCGTGGACGATCAGCCGGTAGAGCAAATCGGGCGGCTCGTCGATCGGCATGACAATGCGGTAGCGTCCTGGCTCGGCGAATGCGCCGACGCCTTCCTGCGCCGCGCCCGGCGCGACGTTCTGCTGCCAGAACTCGCTCGCCGTCGAGAACAGGATCAGCGGCAGCTTCATCGACAGGTCGTGCTTCAGTTCGGAGCTGACGTGCTGATAGGCGCTCTCTGCGTATCCCGCGATGCGTTCGAGGTGCGGCTCGATCTCGGGGTAGTAGTAGATCTCGAAGTGGTCGGTGGTGTAGGTGTGCCAGTCGAACTTGTCGTACCGGATCTGATTCTTGCCGAAGTACGGGATGTAGGCGGTTTGCGCCAAGGCGAGGCTTGGCGCGCCGGCCAACGTCAACATCAAGAGAACAGCCGTACGCATGGTGACTCCTAGAAACATCTTACCGAAGAACGAATTGTCTGAGCCATCGGTGGCCGAATCTGACCCCCTGAGAGCAAGATTCGAGCCGGGGGGCTTCGTCCTATGCTTAGGACGCGCCTTGGCCGAAGCTCGAGGCGCCAGCGCCTATGCCTGCGACGGGAATAAACCAGCGGATCTTGGGGTTCGCCCTCGACACCGCCTGATTTCGGATGTCTTCAGGGCGAAGACCACCGCCGGCTCGAGCACCGGATGAGGAGGGGATGTCGGCGGCTGGCCTCGAGTTTCTGGATTTGCTCTACGGCGCGGCGCTGCGACTGACTCGTAACGCGGACAGGACCGAGAGCGAGCGGACCTACACTGCGGATGGCGAGCAACGGTACTCGCGAGCGGCGGGCCCGCGTAGCGCCCTACCTGCAGAATGAGGCAGAATAGGGCAATGGAAGAAAACCCGTCACACATCCGTTCAGACGACAGTTCGAACGCACCGTCCGACGATCGTGCGGCCGGCGTTCAGAACGATCGCGCGAACGGTCGGTGGCAAACGATCGCTGTGTCGGCGACGGCCATCGCGTTGCTGGCGATCGCCATTCCGTTCGTGTGGTCGCCTGGCGAAGAGGCCGCGACCGCCGAGTCGTCTTCCGCCGCGATCACACCCGCGTCGTCACACGCACCGGCGACGGATGGGTGCATGGCCAACGCCAAGCCCGCGCAGTGGGACTTCACGCTGAAGGATCTCGAAGGCCGGCCAGTGTCGCTGGCGTCGTTCAGGGATCCGAACAAGGTCGTGCTGTTGAACTTCTGGGCGACGTGGTGCGGCCCATGCAAGGCCGAGATTCCTGGATTCATCGAGCTGCAGGAGCAATACAAGGACCAGCTGACGATCATCGGCTACTCCGTGGACGACACCGCCGAGCTCGCGAAGAAGTACGCCGAGCAGTACCAGATGAACTACCCGATCGTCCTCGGAGAAGGCAAAGAGGAAGTGCAGGACGCCTACGGCCCGATCTGGGGCATTCCCGCATCGTTCATCATCAGCAAGGACGGTCTGGTATGCCGCAAGCATATGGGCATTGCACCGAAGGCGGTGTTTGAAAAAGAAATCGTCGCGCTGCTGAACTGAACCTGGGGTGATATGATCACCCCAGCCATGTTGAAGGGATTCGGGCACGCGCGTCTTGCCTGCGGCTGCCGTCTCACGTTCCGTGAGGCGGTGAAAGACTCCGCCGCGGGGAGCCCGGTGACCGTCGTGCTCGAGGCGAAATCCACCGGCTGCACCAATCCACGCCACGTCTCAGGCCTTCCGCTCTACGACTATCGCGAAGCGCTGCGTCCGTCGACGCGCTTCAATCCCGCCGAAGAAGAGTTCGAAGAGGAGAGCTAGCGGCCTCGCAGCTATAGCTCGCGGAGTGCCGAAGGTATGGGCAACCGTGCCGCACGCAGGGCCGGGAACAACCCACCGATGAGCCCCATCAGCAGCGCGTAGGCAATGCCCATCACCAGCAACTGTGGCGTGACCTGGAACGCGAATGCCACCTGCGAGAACGTCGAGAAGTTCATGGTCGACGTCTGATAGCCGTTGAACGACACGTAGGCGAGCACGCCGCCGATGGCGCCGCCGATGGCCGCCAGTGCCAGCGACTCTGCCAGCACCGACACCACGACCGACGTGGCGTTGAAGCCGAGCGCGCGCAGCGTGGCGATTTCGCGCGAGCGTGTCGACACCGCGGTGTACATCGTCAGGATCGCGCCGAACACGGCGCCGATGCCCATCAGAAACGCAATACCGAACCCGACGCCCTGAATCAGGCCGGTGAGCGCGCGCGACTGCTGCGCGTAGTAGTCCTGTTCGCGTCGCACCTGCACGTTGACCTGCGGGTTGGCGATCAGCCAGTCACGGAACGTGTCGAAGGTGGTGCTGGCATCGAGTCGCGCGAGCAGGCTCTGGAACGAGTTGCCGCGCCGGTAGGCACCCTGCAAGACTCGCGCGTCGATCCAAACCTCGGTTTCAGCGACGCTGCCGTCGGTCTCGAAGATCCCGACCACCTGCCACCGGTTTTCACCAGACACGATCGTGTTGCCGACCGTGAGCCCCTGGAAGTTGACGCTCGCGCCTCGACCGACGACCACCTCCGTCGTGCCGAACTCGAACATCCGGCCCTCGAGGATTGAGAACTCTTCGCGGACGGCGGTGGCGGTCCGCTCGACGCCTCGCACCGGCACGTTGGCCGGGCTGTTGGTGCCGATCTTCGGGATGTCGATGATCACGTACAGCTCCGCCGACGCCGTCGCGGTCTGCCCGTCGCGACGCAGGCCGGGGGCCTGCTTGATGACGTCGACTTCCGTCGGGCCGAGCCCGCTGGTCATTTCGCTGTCGGCGCCGCTGCGCATCACCAGCGCGCGCACCGGCGAGCCGGATTCTTCCATCGCGGCCGCGAAGCCGCGCGCGATCGACAGCACCGATACCAGCACGATGACGACGCCGGCGATGCCGACGATGGCCACGCCCGACGAGCCGAGGCGCTGCGGGATGGTCCGCAGGTTGAGCAGGGTGACGGCGAGGGTTTGTCTGATGAAGCTCATGTGTGCCTTCCGAGCCGATGGCTCAGCCTCTCCTCAGCGCGTCGGTGATTTTCAGGTTCATCGCGGTGAAGGCCGGCAGCGCGCCCGCGACCAGTCCCAGCACCACCACCATCACGCCGCCGATCATCACGTCGCGTGTCGGCAGCACGAAGATCGGCAGCAGGCCGCCGGTGGGATCGCCCTGCTGCACCAACAGCCACGACAGGCCCAGGCCGAGCGATCCGCCGATCACGGCGATCAGCACCGACTCGCTCAGGATCAGCGTCAGCACGGCGGCGTTCGAGAAGCCGAGCGTCTTCAACACGCCCATCTCGCTGGTGCGCTCGCGGACCGATTGGGCCATGGTGTTGGCGGCCACCAGCAGCATGGTGAACAGCACCGCGACCAGGATCGCCACCATGATGGCGCCAATGTCGCCGACCTGCTTGGCGAAGCCTTCGACGAACCCCTTCTCGGTGGTGGTCTTGGTCTCCGCCGACGAGTTCGCGAACATCGAGTCGAACCGCGCGCCCATTCGCTGGGCCTGCGACGGATCAGCAATCTTGACGATGTACCAGCCAACCGCCCCCTCGCCCTGCAGGCGGTTCTCATCGAGATAGTCGTAGCGGAAGAAAAACTGCGTTTTGTCGACGCCGGGTTCACCGTCGTAGATGCCGGCGATGTTGAACTCCCACACCTGCCCCTGCTTGGGTTGCCAGATGGTGCCGATGATCGGAATGCGATCCCCGACCTTCCAGCCGAAGCGATTGGCAAGGTCGACGCCGACCATCACACCCTGGCGATCGGCAAGCCACGCTGTCATGTCGTCGGGCGGCACGACGTATTCAGGGTAGATCTTCATGAACGTCTCGGGCTCCACCGCGATCTGCGCGAAGAAGTTGGCGGGATCCTGGTAGACGCCGCCGAACCACGTGTTGTGCGTGGCCAGCGTCACGCCCTCGGTCGCCTTCAGACGCTCGAGGTAGGAGACCGGCAGCGGCATGATCAGGCTGACCTTGTGGATCAGCACCAGGCGATCGATGCCGGCAATGTCCACGCCAAAGCTGAACGCGCCGCGGATGGTCATCAACAACCCGAACAGCAGGAACGCGATGAACACCGACAGCAGCGTGAAGATGGTGCGGATTTTCTTGCGCCACAGGCTGCTCCACAGCAGCGGGAAGAACTTCATGCGTGCACCGCCCCAGCTTCGAGCAGCTGGCCTTTCTCGAGATGCAGCGTCCGCTTGGCGCGCTCGGCGGCGCGCGGATCGTGCGTCACCATCACGATGGTCTTGCCGTGATCCCGGTTGAGCGCCTGCAACAGGTCGAGAATCTCGTCGCCCGACTTGCGATCGAGGTCGCCGGTGGGTTCGTCGGCCAGCAGCAGGGCCGGGTCGGTGACAATCGCGCGCGCAATGCCGACGCGCTGTTCCTGGCCGCCCGACAATTGGCGTGGGTAGTGCTTGGCGCGCTCCGTCAGGCCGACGACCTTGAGCGCAATGCCGACCCGCTTCATCCGCTCGGCCTTGCCGAGCTTGGTGAGCAGCAGCGGCAGTTCGACGTTGCGTTCCGCGGTCAGCACCGGCAGCAGGTTGTAGAGCTGGAAGACGAAGCCGATGTGGTGCGAGCGCCACGTCGACAACTGGCCGCCGGTGAGCGCGCCGATGTTGGTGCCGCCCACGTCGATCGAACCCGCCGACGGCTGATCGAGTCCGCCGAGCAGGTTCAGCAGCGTGGTCTTGCCGGAGCCCGACGGTCCCATCAGCGCGAGAAAATCGCCCTGCGGAATGTCGAGCGTCACGCCCTCGAGGACGTCGATGCGCTCGCTGCCGCGCGTGAAGTACTTGTGGACGCCGTTGATCGTGACCAGGGCGCTCATTTGACGACGATCTCCTTGCCAGCGACGAGTTCAGGCGGCGCCGCAATCACCACCCGATCGCCACCCTTCAATCCTGCGACTACTTCGACCCGATTGCCATCCGTGCCGCCGGTCTTGATGGCGCGCCGTTCGACGGTCTGGCCGCTGATCAGGAACACGAACGTTGAGCCGTTGTCAGTCTTCACCGCGCCCTGCGGCACCAGCGTCACCGCCTGCGCCACCGGCGTGGCCGCCTGGTCCGCCTCGCGCAGGAACGTCACCTTGACGCCCATGTCGGGCAGGATGCGCGGGTCGAGATCCTTGAAGCCGATGCGCACCAGCACCGTCGCCTTCTGGCGATCGGCCGTCGGCACGACGGCGATCACGGCGGCGGGAATCTGCCAGTCGGGATAGGCGTCGAGCACCGCCGTCACCGGCTGTCCGCCGCGCACGCGATTGATGTAGCTCTCGTTGACGTCGACCTCGATCTCGAGCGAGCGCATGTCGACGATGGTGCAGATGCCGGTGCGGGTGAAGCCGCCGCCCGCCGAGACGGGGGAGATCATCTCGCCGACTTGCGCGTCTTTCGAAATCGCCACGCCGGTGAACGGCGCGCGAATGATGGTGTCGTCGATCGCCGTCTGCTGCATGGAGATCTGGCTCTCGGCCACCTTGACGGCCTCCTGCGCCGAGGCAATGCGCGCCACCAGCGAGTCAACCTCTGCGCGCGCGTTGTCGATGTCGTTCGGCGTGTTGAGGCCTTCCTTGCGCAACCGCTCCTGGCGCTGCAACTGGGTGCGGGCCTGTTCGAGCCGGACTTCCGATTCGGGAATCTGCCGCCGGGCCGCCTCGAGCTGGGCGCGATACAGCCGCAGCGCCGCCTGCAGGGTCGAGTCGTCCAGGCGGGCGAGAACCTGGCCCGCGCGGACGTCCATGCCTTCCTCGACGTTGACCTCGATGACCTTGCCGGTGACCTTCGACGACACGGTGGCGCGACGCCGCGCCGTGACGTATCCGGAGGCGTTGAGCACCGAGGCAGAGGTGCCGGCCGCGCGTTCGGTGACGCTGGCGGCTTCAACCTCGATGGGCCGCTCGAGCGTGAGGTAGTACCGGGCCCCGCCGCCGGCGGCACCCAGGAGCAGAAGGAGTACGACCCATTTCACCCATCGACCGCCGCCAGTACTGAGAGGCTCACGTTCGATGCGAAGGGCAGACAGGTCGTCGCTAGCAGCCACGGATCAGTCACCTCGGGACGGAACGAAAGAAACAATGTGCGAAACAAAAGCGAAACGCCAGCACACTGCTTTCTGTTAACAACCATTTTAGATGACGCTGGGTCAATCTGGATTGTTCGCTGGAAACGGACGAGCGGCAGGAATTGCGGACTGGACGGTCGAGGGTGGCGGGTGGGCCCACCGTCTATTTCTTCGGCTTCTCCTCGTTCAGGCGGCCGGCCTCCTGGAGGGCGCGGCGCAGGAGGAACTCGATCTGCGCATTGAGGCTGCGCAGATCGTCGTTCGCCCGGCGCTGGACGCGCTCCAGCAGTGCCGGATCCGCCCGGAGCAGGAAGGGCTTTCTCTCAGCCATTGCTCTTCTGGTAACTGGTAACTGGCAACTGGCTATTGGTAGATCGTGCCGGCGTTGATCACGGGCTGCGTGTTGCGGTCACCGCACAGCACGACCAGCAGGTTGCTGACCATGGCTGCCTTCCGCTCCTCATCGAGCTGGATGATCGACTTCTTGGACAGCATGTCGAGCGCCATTTCGACCATGCCGACCGCGCCTTCGACAATGCGTTGGCGGGCGGCGATGATCGCGCCGGCTTGCTGGCGCTGCAGCATGGCGGCCGCGATCTCGGGCGCGTAGGCGAGGTGGCTGATGCGCGCTTCGAGCACCTCGACGCCGGCCTTGAGATATTAACGTGATGTCACTTTAGTGTCGCAGACGTCAGCAGGAGGTATCGACACGAGCTCAGAAGGTTAGGAGCCATCATGGTAAACCACAGGTACAGAGGGAGTTCTTGCGAGATCGCATTTGAAAAAAATGCTCCTGACCTCCTGACCTCCGGTCCTGCCTCCTAACCCCCTGTCAAGTCGAAGCCGATCCGCAGGTCGGCCACGAGGGGCAGGTGGTCCGAGGCCATCAGGGCCATCCGATCGCGAGGCAGGCTGACCCTTACGACCTCCACCTCACCCTCGTAGTAGATGTGATCGAGGTGCAGGATGGGGAAGAACCCCGGGTAGGTGCGGCGCCGGCTGAGATGCTTGGTGAGATCGATGCTGTGCAGCCGCTCGGCGAGCACGTCCTTGGCGATGCCGCGCGCCCATTCGTTGAAGTCGCCCAGCACGATCTTGGGACCGCTCACGCGCCGGTCGTGGACCAGCGATGCGAGCTTCTGCGCCTGGAAGCGCCGCTCCAGCAACGACGTGCCGAGGTGCACGTTGTAGAAATGCAACGTGTCTTTGTCGGTGATGCTGATGTCGGCGCGCTGGACGCCGCGATGCTCGCACGTCTTCCAGGTCAGGTCGTATTGCACGTGGTGCTTGATGGGAAAGCGGCTGAGGACGACATTCCCGAACAGGGCCGTGCGCAGGTGGCGCGTCGGCGCCATCACCCAGCCCATGCCCAGTGCGGCGCCGAGCTCCGCCGCCTGACCGGGCTTGATCGGCGATGCGCCCACGACTTCCTGCAGAGCGACGATGTCGGCGTCGATCGTCGCGAGCACGCCCGCGATGCGTTCGAGCCGCGTGCGGCCGTCGAGGCCGCGGCCGCGATGGATGTTGTAGGTCGCGACGCGCACCTGGCGCGTGCGTGTGGCCTCGTCAGCCATGCGGGTCAGTCTGCGCCATCGGTGCCTGCCGGTGCCGTGGCCTCAGTCGAGATCGAATCCACGCAGCGGCTTGGAGACGGGCTCCTTCTTCGCCTCGCGGAGCGCCTCCTCGAAACGCTTCGACAGCGCGTCGCCCTTGTTCTTCTCGTTTTGAAACGACTGCTCGAACAGCGCGTCGCGCCGGGCGGCCTGCTCCGCGAGAATATTCTGCGCGTTGTCGAGCTCCGGACGATCGGGGTTCGGTGGCGCCTCGTGGCTGACGACACGGCCGAGGTTGAGGTCGATTGTCAACACGGCGCCGCAACAGGGGCAGGGAATCTCGCGTTCGCTGGTGAGCTTCGCCATGTGCACAGCTTATACACAGGAGGACAGGAGGGGAAGACAGGAGGGGAAGACAGGAGGGCAGGAGATCAGGAGGGTTGCTTCCAGTGAACAGGAGAGTAGGGGGTCAGGAGGGGCCCTCAGTATCGTTCCGGTGGAGCCCGTCATTGGCGAGTTCGAGGAGCAGGCACTCGCGGTAGATGGATTCAAGCAGCCCCGGCCCCATTTCCCGGTGCACTTCAATGGCGCATGCGATCACGCGCCAGGTCAGACGATCGATCACTGTATCTCGAGGAATCATGCATCCTCTGGATGCACGAACCCCGCCGCGCGATTTCCGGCCGGATCAGGCGATCGGGCCATCAAGATGTGGCAGATTCTGCCGACCGTCGCCCCCAATGGCGGCGCAGAATCTGCTGACCTCCTGACCTCCTGATCTCCTGATCTCCTGTTTCGCAATCAAGACGTAACCGCCCTCCTGACCTCCTATCCTCCTGTTCGCTTCCTCCTGAACTCCTGTGGCAACGGCTCCCACCTGTCGCGCCCACGGTAGTAGATTGGCTTACGGTCGTGATGCGCGGCGCGGTAGCTCTTGTAGCGGCGCAGCAGCTGCCAGTAGCGCCGGTTCGACGTGGTGATCTTCCGGTGTGGCAGATCGATCAGCATCTGCTCCACCTTCCACGCGCTTCGGGTCGTCAGCCGCCAGTCATAGCTCCCCATCGCCTCGGCGAGGTTGACGACACCAAATCCCTTCACCCGACCGGTGTAGTCGACATACGCATCGCAATAGCTGCGCGCCAGGGCGCGAGGCGAACGGAACCGCGGCTTGCGGCCGTGCAGGCCCGGGTCGCGCGACCGCGCCACCGAGCCCCAGCCGGTGCGCGTCCTGTAGATGAAGATGACGTGATCGAGCCAGTCCTGCGATTCGAGGCTCATCACCAGCGGTGGATAACCGTGCTGTTCGAGCACCACCGCCGCAAACATCGCCGCTTCCATGCAGTGCGCCGTGCGGAGGCGCGCCACCGGCCGGAAGCTGCGCTGTGACTCGCCGCCCTTCTCAGTGTTGTAGGGCAGCGCATTCAACCAGCGCTGCACCTTCGACGGTGTGTTGAGTCTCGCGATGAGCGCCTGCTCCGCACGGGTGAACGGCCGGCGCGGGGGCTCGATGCGCTGGGGATTAACGCGTGGAAAAGAGCGCATCCCGTAACTCGCGCGCCAGCTCCTCGGCCGTCCAGGCGTTGTTGTCGAGGATCGTGTAGACGCGGCCGGATGAATCGACGATCGCGGTCCGCAGATTGTGCGTGATCGTGCCGTCCTGCTCGCGAATCACGTTGATGCCGAACTGCGCCGCCAGCCGATCGACGGCAGGCTCCGCAACGGCGGCGAAGCGCCACACGCTCGGATCGGCGCCAAGCTTCTCGGCGTGGCGGCGGAGCTGCTCGTCGGTATCGAACGCGGCATCGAAGCTGATCGACAGCAGGCGCACCTTGCCGGCCAGCGCCGGCGTGGAGGCGACGATCTGCTGCGTCTCGGCGAACCGCCGATCCATCAGCGGACAGAACTGCGGCAGCGGGCAACGGGTATAGATGAAGGTGATCGCCGCCGCGCCGCCCTTGAGGTCCGTGAACAGCGGAATGTCTGGAAGCGAATCGCCCTGCCGAAGCAGCTGAACGTTCGTCGCAGGCGGAATGTCGGTGCGCGCATCTTCGGGCAGCGGCGCGGAGCCGGTCCTGGCAATGGCCGACAGGAACGCCTCGTTCGGCGCGACGCGCAGCTCCGCCCGGATCAGATCCCCCGGCGTCAGGGCCGCGAGCAGCGCGGCATTCTTCACCGCATAGGGCATGGTCATGGCCGGCATGAAGCCGGGAATGTCGTCGTGCTTCACGAGGACTTCGCTGGTCTCCCGCTTGACGACCAGCACCTGGCCGGTGAGCTGGTAGGTGCGCGTGTCGCTCGCGCCGCAGCCGAGCGCCGCGGCGGTCAACGCTATAATCGTGGCCGTTCTCATCCAGTCATGATCTTAGTCGGGACCAGCGGCTACAACTACCCGGAATGGAAAGGCAGCTTCTACCCGTCAGATTTGCCGGCGTCGAAGATGCTGCCGTATTACGCGGGCAAGTTCCCGACGGTCGAGATCAATTACACGTTCTACCGGATGCCCACGCCGAAGCTGATTGCCGGCTGGCGCGCGCAGGTGCCCGTCACGTTCCGCTTCACGCTCAAGGCGCCGAAACGCATTACCCACGACAAGCGATTGCGCGCGGCGGAAGTGGAAAGCGCCGTGCACGGGTTTCTCACGGCCACATCGGAACTGGGGCCGCAGCTCGCGGCGCTGCTGTTCCAATTGCCGCCGAACTTCAAGAAGGACTTGCCGCTGCTGAACGAATTCCTCTCGCTGCTGCCGCCAAAGACGACGGCCGCATTCGAGTTTCGCAACGCCTCGTGGCTGGACGACGAAGTGTTCGACGCCTTGCGCGCGCGCAACCTCGCGCTGTGCATTGCCGACAGCGAGACGGGCGAGACGCCGATGGTGATGACGGCGGACTACGCCTACTTCCGGCTTCGCGACGAAGGCTACGGTGACGCCGAGATTGCCAAATGGACCGAGGCCGCGGCAGCGCTGAGCGCCACCGCCAGAGACGTCTTCGTGTATTTCAAGCACGAAGACGAGGGCAAGGGCGCTGCCTTCGGACAGCAGATGATGCAACGATTGGGCAAAACGACATGACGAAGAAGTTGGCAGTTTTCCTGTTGGCAGTTGCCAGTTGGGCGTGCTCGCCTTCACCGGCTCCACCCGCCCAGCCTGCCCTCGACGTCGTCGAGCTGAGCGCGGCCGACGCGCGCGACCGCATGGCCAACGGCAGCCTGGCGTCCGAGGTGCTGACCCGGGCGTATCTCGATCGCATCGCCCAGATAGACGATGCGGGGCCGAAGCTGGATGCGGTGATCGAGCTCAATCCGAACGCGGCCGCCGATGCGGCGGCGCTGGATGCCGAGCGGAAGGCCGGCAAGGTGCGCGGGCCGATGCACGGCATTCCCGTCTTGATCAAGGACAACGTCGATGTGGCGGGCATGGTGAACTCCGCCGGCTCGCTCGCGCTGGCCGACCATCGCCCGGCCGCCGACGCGTTCATCGTGACGCGGCTGCGCGATGCCGGCGCGGTGATTCTGGGCAAGGCGAACCTGAGCGAGTGGGCGAACTTTCGATCGACGCGCTCATCATCAGGCTGGAGCTCGCGCGGCGGCCAGACCAAGAACCCGTACGTGCTGGATCGCAATCCATGCGGCTCAAGCTCGGGCACGGGCGCGGCAATCGCGGCCAGCCTGGCGGCGATTGGCGTCGGCACCGAGACGGACGGCAGTATTGTCTGCCCGGCATCCGTGAACGGCCTGGTGGGGCTGAAGCCTACCGTCGGCCTGGTCAGCCGCACCGGCATCATCCCGATTGCTATCTCGCAGGACACCGCCGGTCCCATGTCGCGGACCGTGGCGGATACCGCGCTGTTGCTGACGGCGATGGCCGGCGTCGATGCCGCCGATCCATCGGGACCCGCCGCCGAGGGCAAGGTCGCCGCGGACTACTCGACGTTCCTCAAGGCGGATGCGCTGAAAGGCAAGCGCTTTGGGTTGTTGCGGCAGGCGATGGGCTATCACCCGGACGTCGATGCGGCGGCGATGAAGGCGGTGGCGGCGATCAAGGCGAGTGGTGGCGAAGTGGTCGACGTGAAGGTGCCCACCTACAACCAGTGGAACGGGCCCGAGTTCGAGGTGCTGCTTTACGAATTCAAGGACGGGCTGAACGCCTACCTGAAGAACGCCCAGGCGGCGCACGCGTCGCTCGAGGCGCTGATCGTTTGGAACAAGGCGAACGCGCAGCAGGTGATGCCGTTCTTCGGGCAGGAGATCTTCGAGCAGGCGCAAGCCAAGGGTCCGCTCACCGAGGTGGCCTATACGAAGGCCCGGAACGCCGCGCGCCGGCTGGCGGGGCAGGACGGACTGCTGGCGACACTCGAGGGCGCGAAGGCCCACGGCACGCTCGATGCCGTGATCGCGCCGAGCATGTCGCCGACCTGGCCGACCGATCATGTGCTGGGCGACCACTTCGTCGGCGCCGGCTACGGCATGGCGGCCGTGGCCGGCACTCCAAGCATCACCGTGCCGATTGGCGACAGCCACGGCCTGCCGCTGGGGCTGACGTTCATGGGCCGTGCCTACGCCGAAGGCGAGCTGATCGGGTTCGCCTACGCCCTCGAGCAGGCCACGAAAGCGCGCAAAGCGCCGGCCTACACGCCGACGCTGGCGAGGTCACGAGGCCCTACGCCCCTAACCCCCTAAGCCCCTGTCTTACTTCGACGCCACCGCCGACCAGGTGCCGGTGGCCATGCCGCCGAAGTCGGCTTCGCCGGACATCTTCGCGCCGTCGATCTTGCCGGTGTAGGTAATCACCATCGGCGATCCCTCGTAGGCGATCGTGACGACCAGCGTCACGGTGCTGCCCTCAATCACGGCGCTGTCGTACTTGCGCTCGCCTTGCGCGCTCTTGCCGACCGCGACGACCTTGCCGTCTTCTTCGCGAATCTCGAGCACCGACTTGGTTTCGCTGATGGGCGACACGGTGGTCAGGTCCCACGTGCCGATGCCGGGCTTCTGCGCGTCGGCCGCATTCACGAATACCAACACTGCGAGCAATCCCACTGCAATCCGAACCGATTTGATCATGCCTTCTCCTTGAGGAAGTCAACGACGAGTTGTTCAGCAAAGTATCCATCATAGCCTCCACCGCCGGCCTGGCGCGCCGTAGCCTTGGCGGAGGCGGCTTCGACGAAGGCGCAGTGGCCACCGCCCGGAGTGATGACGGTCGTAATGTGCGAATTGTTCCGTACTTCGGCGGCGTCAAAGATCTCCGGCGGCACGAACGGATCGTCTGCGGCACTGAGAATCAGCGCCGGCCGCGCGACGCGGTCGATGACGCGCATCGCGCTGGCGCGCTGGTAGTAGTCGTTCGCGCCCTCGTATCCGGCATTCGGCGCGGTGTAGCGATCGTCGAACGCGCGGATCGACCATAGCTTCCACAATCCATCAATCCTGAACGCGCCCGGAAAGTGTTTCGACTTGCGGCGCATCCGTCCTTGCAGGTTCCGGCAGAAGTTCCACTCGTAGATCCGGTTCTGCGGGCGCTCGATCGCCTGCATGCAGGCTTCAAGATCGATCGCTGGAGAGACGGCGGCGACGGCCTTCACTTCCGGGATGCCGCTTGCGCCGAGCTCGCCCGCCAGCTTCATCGTGACGTTCCCGCCAAGCGAATACCCCGCGACCACAAACCGTGACAGCCGGTCGCGTTCGATCAGCTCGTTCAGCACGAAGCGCGGATCGGCGGTGAGGCCCGAGTGATACAAGCCGCGCGACAGATGCTCGGTGCCGCCGCAGTTGCGCTGATTCAGCCGCACCACGTTGAAGCCGGCCGCCAACGCCTTGTCGGCCAGGCCCCGCATGTAGTGCGCCTCGCTCGACCCCTCGAGGCCGTGCAGCGCGAGCAGCGTCGGAGCGGCAGCGCGGTCGGGCTGCCAGTTGCAGTGGGCGAGCACGCGGGCGTCGGCGGCGACATCGAAATACCGGGCTTCGGCGGCGGGCAGGCTGGCCAGGGCGCGGCGTTTCGCCCACGCGTAGAGCGTCATCCGATGGCCGCCGGCCCAACGGGCCAACGGCTGGTAGGTTCCGGCTATTCCATGGGTTCCAGAAGGTTCCAAGGGCATCGTTCCGAGGGAAGCTGCAATTGTAGAATTGCCTGCTATGAAGAAGCTAACGCCGCTGGTCGTCCTGGGTTTGTCTGCGTTCGTCTCCGCGCAGGGTCTTCAGTACCCCAATACCCGCATGGTCGATCACGTCGACACCTATCACGGTGTCAAGGTGCCGGATCCGTACCGCTGGCTCGAAGACGACACGTCGAAGGACACTGCGGCCTGGGTCGAGGCGCAGAACAAGGTCACCTTCGCCTACCTGGAGAAGATTCCGTATCGTGCCCAGCTGGTGACGCGGCTCAAGTCGCTCTTCGACTACGCGAAGTTCGGCATGCCGCAACGCCGCGGCGAGACCTACTTCTTCTCGAAGAACGACGGCCTGCAGAACCAGAGTGTCTATTACATCCAGCGCGGCCTGAGCGGCACGCCGGAAGTCTTCATCGATCCCAACCAGTGGTCTGAAGACGGCACCGTCCGGCTGACGGCGTTCTCGCCTTCAAGGGACGGCAAGCTGGTGGCCTACGGCGTGTCACGCAGCGGCTCCGACTGGCAGGAGTACCGCGTGATGGACGTCGCGACGCGCAAGCCGACGAGCGATCGCATTGAGTGGGTCAAGGTGTCGAGCATCGCGTGGCGCGGCCAGGGCTTCTATTACAGCCGCTACCCGGCGCCGGAGAAGGGCAAGGAGCTCTCCTCGATCAACGAAGATCACCAGGTCTATTACCACCGCCTGGGCACCCCGCAGTCGGCCGACGAACTGGTGTTCCGCGACCCCAGGAACCCGCAGCGCTTCCACACGCTCGGCACCACCGAAGACGAACGCTTCGCGGTGCTGGATGTGTCGGATCGCGGCACCGGCAAGCAGGGCAACGCAGTGTTCGTGCAGGACCTGTCGAAACCGGGCTCGACGTTCACGCCCTTGATCCCGGACATCACCGACGACACCTACAGCGTGCTCGAGAGCGTGCGCGGCGAGCTGCTGGTGTTCACGGACCAGGACGCCCCGAACGGCAAGGTGGTGCGCATCGACCCCGCGAATCCGGGGCCGGCCAACTGGAGGGTGATCCTCGCCGAGAAGCCCGACACCATCGACAGCATCGCGGTCGCGGGCGGCAAGGTGATTGCGACCTACATGAAGGACGTGGCCTCGAAGGCCTACGTGCACAGCCTCGAGGGCGCGCTCGAGAACGAAATCGAGTTGCCGGGCCTGGGCAGTGTCAGCGGCTTCAACGGCCGCATGGACGACACCAGCCTGTTCTACACCTACTCGTCGTTCAACTATCCGTCGACGATTTTCCGCTACGAGGTGGCGGCGCGCAAGAGCGCGGTGTTCCGGGCGCCGACCATTCCCGGCCTGGACGTCAATCAATACGAGACCAGGCAGGTGTTCGTCACCAGCAAGGACGGCGCGAAGGTGCCGATGTTCCTGGTGCACAAGAAGGGCCTGGTGCTCGACGGCAACAACCCGACGCTGATGTACGGCTACGGCGGCTTCAATATCGCCACCACGCCCGGCTTCAACTCGCTGCGCATCGCGCTGCTCGAGCAGGGCTTTGTGTATGCCAGCGTCAACATGCGCGGCGGCAGCGAATATGGCGAGGCGTGGCACGACGCCGGCACCAAGCTGAAGAAGCAGAACGTCTTCGACGACTTCATTGCCGCCGCCGAGTGGCTGGTCGCCAACAAGTACACCAGCCCGGCGAAGCTGGCCGCGCAGGGCGGCTCCAACGGCGGCCTGCTGGTCGGCGCGGTCATCAACCAGCGGCCCGAGCTGTTCCGAGCCGCCATTCCGCAGGTCGGCGTCATGGACATGCTCCGCTTCCATAAGTTCACGATCGGCTGGAACTGGATTGCCGACTACGGTTCGAGCGACCACCCCGAGGAGTTCAAGGCGCTCCACGCGTATTCGCCGCTGCACAACATCAAGGCGGGGCAGAACTACCCGGCAACCCTGGTGACGACGGCCGATCATGACGATCGGGTAGTGCCGGCGCATTCGTTCAAGTACGCCGCGACGCTGCAGAAGGCCGCGAGCCAGGCCAACCCGGCGCTGATTCGCATCGACACCAAGTCGGGCCACGGCGCCAGCAACGTGACCAAGCAGATCGAAGCGACCGCCGACATTTACGCATTCATCATGTTCAACCTCGGAGTGACTGCGAAGTTCTAAGGGAGGAAGGGATGACACGGTTCATCGGAGTTGTGCTGGTTGCGTTGATCGCGTCGGCCACGGTGTCGGCGCAGACGCCGGCTTCGAAGCTGGCCGACTACAAGAAAGAGGCGGTGCGCGGCGTGGACGAGATGTCCAAGCTGGCGCAGGAAATGGTCGACTCGGTCTTCAGCTTCGGCGAGCTCGGCTTCCAGGAGTTCGAAACGTCGAAGTACCTGACCGCACAGCTCGAGAAGTACGGCTTCACCGTGCAACGCGGCGTGGCCGGCATTCCGACGGCGTGGGTGGCGAAATGGGGCTCCGGCAAGCCGGTGATCGCGCTCGGCTCCGACATCGACGGCATTCCGCAGGCGTCCCAGAAGCCCGGCGTGGCGTATGCGGATCCCATCATTGCCGGGGCTCCCGGTCACGGTGAGGGCCACAACACCGGCATGCCCCTCAACGTCGTCGCGGCCATTGCCGTGAAGCGCATCATGGAGCGCGACAGGCTGCCCGGCACGATCATGCTGTGGCCGGGTGTCGCCGAAGAGCAGCTGGCCACCAAGGCGTGGTACGTGCGCGAAGGCGTGTTCAAGGACGTCGACGTGGTGCTGTTCACGCACGTCGGCAACAACCTGGGCGTGTCGTGGGGCGAAGGCGGCGGCACCGGCATGGTGTCGGTCGAGTACACCTTCGAAGGCGAGACGGCGCACAGCGCCGGCGCTCCCTGGCGGGGCCGCTCGGCGCTCGACGCGGTGGAGCTGATGAGCATTGGCTGGCAGTACCGGCGCGAACACCTGCGCCTGCCGCAACGGTCGCACCACGTCATTACCAACGGTGGCGACCAGCCCAACGTGGTGCCGCGCAACGCCAGCATCTGGTTCTACTTCCGCGAAATGGACTACGAGAACATCAAGCGGATGTGGGAGGCGGGCGATGCCATCGCGCGCGGCGCCGCGCTGATGACCAACACCACGATGACGTCGCGCATTCTCGGCGCAGCGTATCCACAGCACATGAACAAGGCGGTCGCCGAGGCGGTGTACGAGAACATCAAGACCGTCGGTCTGCCGGCCTGGAGCAACGAGGACCAGACCCTGGCCAGGGCGCTGCAAAAGGAGCTTGGCAACGCCTCGCAGCCTGGCCTGGCCACGAAGCTCGATGAGATTGGCAAGCCCGATCCCGAGCGCCCGCAGACCGGCGGCGGCTCCGATGACATCGGCGATGTGTCGTGGAACTATCCGACCATCACGCTGCGATTTCCCTCGAATATTCCCGGCCTGCCGGGTCACAACTGGTCCAGCGCGATTGCCAGTGCCACGCCAATCGCGCACAAGGGCGTGGTGGCCGGCGCCAAGGTGCAGGCGATGACGGTGCTGGACCTGTTGACGAAGCCAGAACTGGTCCAGGCGGCGTGGGATTACTACCGAAACGTCCAAACCAAAGACGTCAAGTACATCCCCTTGATTCGTCCCGACACGCCGCCGGCGATTCACCTGAACAAGGGAATCCTCGAGAAGTACCGCGAGCAGATGCAGAAGTTCTATTACGACCCGACGAAGTTCAAGACCTACCTCGATCAGCTCGGCATCAAGTACCCGACGGTGCGCACCGGGACGCAGCAGTGAGAGACACGTGCCACGAAGACTCGTGCGCGGTGTCTCCGTGGCGCATTTGTATAGTCAGGAGACGGGAATGAGGCGTGCAACAGCAATTGTCGTGATGCTGGTCCTGTCCGTCTGGGCGCCGCCGATGGCGGCGCAGGACAGGCTGGCGCAGCAGAAGGCCGATGCGGTCAGGGGCGTCGACGAAATGGCCAAGCTGGCGCAGGAGATGGTGGATTCCGTCTTCAGCTTCGGCGAGCTTGGCATGCAGGAAGTCGAGACGTCGCGATATCTCACCGCACAGCTCGAGAAGTTCGGCTTCAAGGTGACCCGCGGCCAGTCGGGGATTCCGACCGCCTGGGTGGCGACCTATGGATCCGGCAAGCCGGTGATTGCGCTGGGCTCCGACATCGACGGCATTCCGCAATCGTCTCAAAAACCTGGCGTGGCCTACTTCGACCCGATCATCGAGGGCGCGCCGGGACACGGCGAAGGCCACAACACCGGCGTGCCGCTCAACATCATCGCGGCGATCGCCGTGAAGCGCATCATGGAGCGCGACAAGCTGCCGGGCACGATCATGCTGTGGCCGGGCGTGGCCGAGGAACTGGTGGCGTCGAAGGCGTGGTTCGTCCGGGACGGCATGTTCAAGGACGTCGACGTCAACCTGTTCACCCACGTCGGCGCCAATCTCGGCGTCGGCTGGGGCCAGCAGGGCGGCACCGGCCTGGTGTCGATCGAGTTCACGTTCGAAGGCGAGACCGCGCACAGCGCCGGCGCGCCGTGGCGCGGCCGTTCGGCGCTCGACGCCGTTGAGCTGATGAACATCGGCTGGCAGTACCGGCGCGAGCACCTGCGGCTGTCGCACCGCTCGCACTCGGTAATCACCAACGGCGGCGACCAGCCGAACGTGGTGCCGAGGAACGCCAGCATCTGGTTCTACTTCCGCGAGATCGATCAGCCGAACATCAAGGCACTGGTCGACACCGGCATCAAGATGGCCGAAGGCGCGGCGCTGATGACCAACACCAAGATGACCTATCGCATCCTGGGCACCGCCTACCCGCGCCACTTCAACAAAGCGGTCGCCGAGGCGATGTACGAAAACATCAAAGTCGTCGGCCTGCCGACGTGGAGCGACGCCGATCAGACGCTGGCCAAGGCGCTGCAGAAGGAGATCGGCAACCCCACGCAGCCGGGTCTGGCCGTGAAGCTGGGCAACATGGGCCAGCCGCAGCCGCTCGAGAACAATACCGGTGGCGGCTCCGACGACATCGGCGACATCTCCTGGAACATGCCGACCGTCACGCTCAGCTACCCCGCCAACATCCCCGGCCTGCCCGGCCACAACTGGTCGAGCGGCATTGCCAGCGCGACGCCAATCGCGCACAAGGGCGTGGTGGCCGGCGCCAAGGCGCAGGCGATGACGATGCTGGACCTGTTGACGAAGCCGGAGCTCGTGAAGGCGGCGTGGGCGTACTTCAACGACGTGCAGACCAAGGACCACACCTACACGCCGTTCATCACCAAGGACACGCCGCCGCCGACGCACTTGAACAAGGCCATTCTCGACAAGTACCGCGAGCAGATGCGGCAGTACTACTACGACCCCACCAAGTACTCCACCTACCTGGATCAGTTAGGGATCAAGTACCCGACGGTCAAACAATGAATTGAAGATTGGGCGATTGCTTGATTCCTTGACTGTTGGGTGATTCGGCGATTGTCGATTGCCAAGTTATTCTGGCGATTGTTCAATTGGCAATCGCCCAGTCTTCAATTGCCGCGTCGCCCAGTCTTCAATTCGTCAGGCTCCACTCCTGAGGTATTTCGCGACGGCGCCGACCAGGCGCTCGATCTCCTCCGGCGTGTTGTAGAAGTGCGGTGACGCACGCAGGCCGCCGCGATCGCCGCCGCCGCGGCCGGCGGTGCCGATCTTGTCGTTCTGGTACAACAGCGCGCCGAGTTTCTGCGCGTTCAGCGCGCCCGGTTGGAATGACACCACGGCGGCGTTAAGTGCCGGGTTCGGCGACGTCCAGACTTTCACGTCCGGCAGCCTCGACAAGCCGGCAATCAACTGGTTGGCCAGGTCACGCGATCGCTTCTCGATTGCCGGGCGCCCGACCTTGGTTTGAAATTCCAGCGCTTCCCTGAACGCGATCATCGTCGCCTCATCGCGCTGACCGAAGCTCTCGAAGGTCTGTGAAATACCGACCGCGCCCGGATAGGCGCTGTAGATCGACGGCCAGATGTTCTTGTGCTGGCGGGTGTTGATGTAGAGCACGCCGCACTCGCGGGCCCCGCACGGCCACTTGTGCGCACTGCCGGTGTAGAAATCCGGCGACATGTCCGCCAGGTTCACGTCGAGCAGGCCGAACGACTGCGCCCCGTCGACCAGCGACATCACGCCGCGCTGGCGTGCCAATGCGCAGAGCTCCTTCGCCGGGAACAGGTCGCCGACCGAGCTCGACAGATGCGTGAACGTGAGAATCCTGGTCTTCGACGTGATGGCCTTGCGATAGGCGTCGAGGTAGTACTCCATGCCCGGGTGCGGGTTCACCTGCGGGATGGTGACGACGGTAAAGCCGAAGCGCTTGGCTTTTTCGTTCCAGGCGGTCAGGTTGCTGGGGTGATTGTCCTGGAAGACGATCACTTCGTCACCGGCCTTCAGATCAAGCCCGCTCGACACCATGTTGTTGGCCTCGCTGGTGTTGCGGGTGATGACGATCTCTTCCGGCGTGACGCGGAGGAACGCAGCCAGCGTCTTGCGCAGGTTCTCTTTCTCACCGCCCAACCGCGCCCGATTCTGCGCCGACGGGTCGCGATCGACGCTGTCGCTCTCACGCTTGAGCGCTTCGAGTACCGGGCGCGACGCGGGGCAGAGGTTGGCGGCGTTGAGGACGCCGAGGTCCGGCGGCATGACGAACTGGGCGCGCACCGACTTCCAGAACGCCTCGCCCGTTCCACCAATCGCCGCGGACGACCCGTTCGCCTGCCCGTACTCGCGGGCCCAGACCGGGTCGGTAAACAGCGCCGCCGAACCGCCGACAGCGAACAACCGGGCGAAATCACGACGGGACACGGATGCAGCCATGAAGACCTCCGCGGTGATTATAGGGCCGGAATCAATTCACATGCGCTCATCGCCTGACGGTCCGTAGATCGACGGCACCGGCACCCCCAGCATCCTGAGATAGACCGTGAACTGGCCGCGGTGGTGAATCATGTGGTTCAGCACGAAGTTGCGCATCACCGCCATCTTCGGCATCGTGAACACCTCCCTGCCGCCGGCGCGCAGCGTCCACGGCGCCAGGAACTCACCGTCGATTTTGCCCACCAGGTGCCTGCGGCCTTCCTTGAGGTAGGTGTCGAACTGCGCCAACACCTCGGCCCGATTCGACGGGCGCGCGTACTCCGGCGGCCGCGGCGTGGTCATCTCGATGCCTGACTGCGTCATCGTGATGGTGGCCCATTGCGGCATCTCGGTGAGGTGTTCGGCGAGTCTGCCGAGGGTGACGCTGGTGGGGTGGGGCGTGAAGTCGAACTGACCGTCGGGCACTCGCTCGAGTGCCCGGCGGGTCAGCCCCATTTCACGATCGAATTCCGGAAGGAGAGCGTCGATGAGCGGCACAGCCGCCCATTCTAGAACCGTTTCTTGAAGAAGCCGTCGAAGGTCTTCTCGAGATGCCTCCCGAAGTGCTTGTCGAAATCCGCCCCGACAGCGATCTCGAAATCCCTCTTGAAGTTGCGGGCGAATGACTCGACCCGCCGGCGCCGATTCATCCAGCCGCGAAGCACGCCATTGCCACCTTCGATGCTGTCGTGATCGGCCCCGGCCGCTTTTCACGAGCCTGATGCCGACGCTGCTGGTCGATGGCGTGGCAGAGGTGCTGTCGTCGGTGAAGGGCCCAATCGTCGTCGTGAGCAACCGGTTGACCAAGGGGCAGGGTATGCGCGATTTCATCCGCCGCCGATGACGTCGCGTGGGTCTCGCAGACCATTGGCCGCACGGTCGACGTGCTGATCGCCAACCAGGGTCAGCCCTCGACGCTGGCGATCGATCGCTACGCGGCGGAAGACAAGCATCCGTGGCCGCTCGGCACGCTCGATCCCGCCACGGAAGTGGTGGTCGGCGACTGCTGGCGGACCGACATGGCTCGGCACGACCGCCAGCGGCTGCCGTATGCCGTGTGGTCGGTGCTGTCGCGGCGGCTGCTCACCTGACCACGACGCACATTCCGCGCTGCTCGCGATGATGCAAGAGCCGATGCAGCGGCGTTTGTGAGCCGCCTTGGTTTGCTTCGCTTTCGGCATGGCGGTTCTGGCCGGTTGCGAGGGCGCTTTCATGGTGAGCGCGCGCTCGATGATCTTCCTGAACATCGCGCCGGTGTCGCCGCTCTTGGCCGGCGGGTTCGAGGTCCACAGCTCAGGCGTGCGTTCGGAGAGAATCTCCGCGAAATCGGCATGCGGCGTCTTGACGCTGAGCGGAGCGAATGCGGCGATGTCGATCGGGCCCGACCAGTCGTCGCGATGCTTGATCAGCAGCCAGCTGTTCGGCGCGCCGCCCCATCGCGTCTTGATCAACACCCACGAGCCCTTGAGCTTGTAGCCGTCGAGCCGGAACTTCAGCTCGCCCTTTCGCAACGCGCCCTCGATGTCGGCGCTTTCCGGCTCGGGCTCCCAGGTGCCGTAGTCCCACAACATCACAATGCCGGCGCCGTCGCCCTCGGGAATCACGCCCTCGAACATCCCGTAGTCGTACGGGTGATCTTCTGTCTGCATGGCGAGGCGCTTGTCGGCGGGGTTGAGTGACGGCCCCTTGGGCACGGCCCACGACAGCAGCACGCCGTTCAGCTCGAGCCGCAGATCGTCATGGAGATGGGAAGCGAGGTGCTTCTGTAGGCAGAAGAACAGTGCCTCGCCCTGCTGCTTCGTGGTCAGCGGCGCCTCGCCGCTCGGCTCGGGGGTCTTGTTGAAGTCGCACTTGCTGCGGTAGTCCTCGAGCGCCATGTCGTCAGAGCGTCAGGGTACGGGCTACAATGACGCCGTCGATGAATACCTCTCAGGATCGCGCCTTCTTCGGACACCCCCGCGGACTGTCGACGCTGTTCTTCACGGAGATGTGGGAACGCTTCAGCTATTACGGCATGCGCGCGCTGTTGCTGTTGTACATGACCGCGCCGGTGGCGGCTGGCGGACTGGGGTTCGACACCGCCCAGGGCGGCGCGGTCTACGGCCTCTATACGTCGATGGTCTATCTGGCCACGATGCCTGGTGGCTGGATCGCCGATCGCTTGATCGGTCCGCGGCGGGCGGTGCTGTACGGCGGCATCTTCATTGCCGCCGGCCACTTCAGCATGGCGTTGGCGTTGTTGCCGATGTTCTACCTGGGCCTCTTCCTGATCGTGATCGGCACCGGCCTGCTCAAGGGCAACGTCAGCGTGATCGTCGGCAAGCTCTACGCATCGGGCGACAACCGGCGCGACGCGGGGTTCTCGATCTTCTACATGGGCATCAATCTCGGCGCGTTCATTGCGCCCTTGATCTGCGGCTACCTGGGGCAGGAGATCGCGTGGCACTACGGATTCGGCGCGGCCGGCGTCGGCATGGTGCTCGGCGTGGTGCAGTACGTGCTCGGTGGCGCAGCGCTTGGCGACGCCGGCGTCGAGCCGGCGTCGGCGACGCCAGACGCCCGCGCCCGGTGGCGGCGCCAGGCGACGCTGTGGGGCGGGCTGTTCGTGGCCATGGCGGCGATGGTCGGCATCGGCGGATACACCGGCGCGATTCCCATCACCGCCACGCAGGTCTCGGACGCTGCCGGCGTGATGCTGCTGGCGATCACCTTCGGGTTCTTCGGCTGGCTGTACATGTCGGGCGGCTTCACGCCAGAGGAACGGAAGCGCCTGTACGTGATCGGCGTCCTGTTCCTGGCGGCCTCGATCTTCTGGTCGCTGTTCGAACAGGCCGGCTCGACGCTCAACCTGTTCGCACGCGATCGCTCGGACAACGCGGTGTTCGGTGCGGCGTTCCCCAGCAGCTGGTTCCAGTCGATGAATTCGCTGTTCCTGATCGTCTTCGCGCCGATCATGGCGTGGGTCTGGATCAGGATGTCCTCTGCCGGCACGGAGCCCTCGACACCAATGAAGTTTGCCTGGGGGCTGGTGTTTGCAGGCCTCGGGTTCGCGATTCTGGTCATTCCCGCAAGCAACGAGTCGCAACTGGCGAGCCCGCTGTGGCTGACCACCACCTACTTCCTGCATACCATCGGCGAACTGGTGTTGAGCCCGGTCGGGTTGAGCGCGATGACGGTGCTGGCACCGGCACGCATCGGCGGCTTGATGATGGGCGTGTGGTTCCTCGCCACGTCCGTCGGCAACTTCATCAGCGGCCGGGTAACCGGCTTCTATGAAGCCATGGCGCTGCCGTCACTCTTTGGCACCGTCGCGACAGTGGGCATCGTGCTCGGCGTCATCCTGATGCTGCTGACTCCGGCCATGCGACGCCTGTTGCCCACCCAGCCCTCGCAACACTGACACCGTTCGCGCGCTAAGATCGGTTCGTGCGCGTCGTCTTGCTGAGCACCTACGACCTGGGACGCCAGCCGTTCGGCCTGGCGTCGCCGGCGGCATGGCTGCGACGTGCCGGTCACGACGTGACCGCGATCGATCTCTCGCGCGACCGCTTGCACGACGACGTGGTGCGCGCCGCCGACCTGGTTGCCTGCTACCTGCCGATGCATACCGCGACGCGCCTGGCGTTACCGGTGATCGACACGGTGCGTCTCATCAACCCGCAGGCGCGGATCGCCGCCTACGGTCTGTACGCGCCCTTGAACGCCACGTTGCTGCGTGACCGTGGGGTATCGATCGTGCTGGGACCGGAAGCCGAGCACGCCCTGGTCGAAGTCGCGTCAGCGACGGCCAACGCCGTCGATCTCCAGCCGTCGGTGCCGCGGTTGACATTCATTCAGCCCGACCGCGCAGGGTTGCCCGAGCTCGATCGGTACGCGTCGCTGCAGATGCCGGATGGCACCACGAAGATCGTCGGTGCGACCGACGCGACCCGTGGCTGCAAGCATCGCTGCCGTCACTGCCCGATCGTGCCGGTCTACGACGGGCAATTCCGCGTCGTGCCGGTTGACGTCGTCATGGCCGACGTGCGGGCGCAGGTCCAACTCGGCGCGACGCACATCGCCTTCGGCGATCCCGACTTCTTCAACGGGCCGGCGCATGCCCGAAAGATTGTCGAGGCCCTGCACCGCGAGTGTCCCAGCGTGACGTACGACGCGATCATCAAGGTCGAACACCTGCTGGCACACCGCGATCTGCTGCCGCTCCTCGCCGATACCGCTTGCCTGTTCGTGACCAGCGCCGTCGAATCGGTAGACGACACGGTGCTCGCGAAGCTCGAGAAGGGACACACTCGAGCGGACTTCATCACGGCTGCTGGATTGTGCCGCGCGGCCGGCCTCACCCTGGTGCCGACCTTCGTCGCCTTCACGCCCTGGACGACGATTCCAGCCTATGCCGACATGTTACGGGTGGTGTCGGACCTGGGACTGGTGTCACATGTCGCTCCGGTGCAATGGGGCATTCGGTTGCTCGTGACCTGGGACTCCCGTCTGCTGGAGCTACCCGAGATTCAATCGTCGGTTGGCGCGTTCGATGCCAAGACGCTGACGTTCCCCTGGCGCCACGCCGACCCTCGCATCGACCTCCTGCAGCAGCAGGTGATGTCACTGGCGGGCGTGCGCGCCGGCCAGACTCGCGAAGGCATCTTTCGAGCGGTGTGCGAAGTGGCGCACGTGAATCTCGTTCTGCCGTCGCGTTCGGCGATCCCCTACATGAACGAACCCTGGTACTGTTGAGCGGAACCCACCGCAGAGCAGGTGGCTCTGCTATGACCCGGCGCGTGCTGCTGCTGGCCACCACGACCGGCTACCAGACCCGTATGTTCGCGGCGGCGGCCGCTCGCCTGGGCGTGGAACTGGTCTACGCCACCGATCGCTGCGATCACCTCGACGATCCCTGGCGCGACCGCGCTATCCCGGTCCGCTTCCACGAGGAGTGGCGCTCGGTTCATGCGGTGCTGAAGGCCATCGATCGGGCGCCGGTCGATGCGGTGCTGGCCGTCGGCGATCGGCCAACCGTGATGGCCGCCCGCATTGCCCGGCTGATCGGCCTACCGTGGCATCCCCCGGAGGCGGCCGCCGCCGCGCGAGACAAGCGCCGCGCTCGCGAAACGCTCAGGGCGGCCGGCCTGCCGGTGCCGGTGTTCACCACCGTGCCGGTCACCGCTGACGCGCGGTCGATCGCCAGCAGGCTGTCGTTCCCGGTCGTCGTCAAGCCGACCGTACTGTCGGGAAGCTGCGGCGTCATCAGGGCCGACGATCCGCTGAGTTTCGTGACGGCCTTCGATCGTGTGCGCCGGCTGCTGGCCTCACCCGACGTGCGACAGCTGCGCGATCCGGACGCTGACGTGATTCAGGTCGAGGAGTACCTGCCAGGCGCAGAGTTTGCACTGGACGGCGTACTCGAGCGCGGCCAGCTCCGCACCCTGGCGATCTTCGACAAGCCCGATCCGCTCGAAGGCCCGTTCTTCGAGGAGTCGGTCTACGTCGCGCCGTCGCGCGTCAGCGCCGGCATCCAGAAACAGATCGCGCAGACGGTGGCCGCGGCCGGCACGGCGCTTGGCCTGTATCACGGGCCGATCCATGCCGAGTGCCGCGTCAATGATCGCGGCGCCTACATTCTCGAAGTCGCAGCACGGCCGATTGGCGGCTTGTGCGCCAGGGCCATTCGCCTGGAGCGGGCCGGCGAATCCATCGGGTTGGAAGAGTTCCTGCTGCGGCACGCGCTCGGCGAGCCGATGGGGGAGTGGCAGCGCGAAGCGGCCGCATCCGCGGTGATGATGATTCCAATCCCGAGGAGCGGTGTGTATCGACGCGTCGAGGGTCTGGTCGAGGCCGGCCGGGTGCCGCACGTCCAGGACATCGAAATCACGGCCCGGCCGGACCAGCAAATGCTGGCGTTGCCGGAAGGATCGAGTTACCTGGGATTCATCTTCGCGCGCGCCGAGTCGCCCGACCAGGCCGAGCGCGCGGTGCGCGCCGCGCACGCGCGCTTGACGTTCACGATCGATCCGCTTCTCGAAGTAGAGGTGAGAGGTGAGAAGTGAGAACTCTTGCTTCCTACTTCCTCCTTCCTACTTCCTAGCGTTGACTTCTCACTTCGACTGCTGCGGCACGTAGTCCGGCGGCAGCGCCGAGCCTTCACCGAAGAAGAAGTCTTCCATCTGCTTCCGGATCAGCTCCTGGCCCTCTTTCTGCCAGGGCATCAGCCGGTACTCGTTGAGGATCATCTTCTGGCGGTCTTCCCAGAGCTTCCACGCCTGGGCCGACACGTTCTCGTAGACGCGCTGGCCGATCTCGCCCGGCCACGGCGCCGCATCGAGTCCCGGCAGTTCCTTCTGAAACTTGACGCATTTCACCGTCCGGCCGCTCTGGTTGCCGATGGGCGTGTCGTTCGGGCTCGGCGGACCACCACACATTGCCATGGGGGCATTGTAATATTCCCTGCGTGGATGCGGAAGCCAGACCTCGCACGTGTTGCTACGCGCGACGCACCGCAGACATGCCGGAGGATTTGGGGTGGGTGTTTGAGTTGAGCGCGCCGTCGGCGGCGCCGATCTCGACGAAGAACCCATTGGTGACGCCGGGATAGCGGCCGTGCAGGACCCACTTGTCCTGCCCGGTCGCGGCCTGGTCGCGCACCCCCAAGATTGTTTCGGCCAGGGTCATCATCAGCGCTCTCGCAACCGACACCTGGCAGTACCGCCGGTTGATGTGCCGCCGGTCGCGAAAGGTCATCGGGGCGAGTTGGTCGGCGCGAAGAAATCGTCCTGACGGAAGCTGTGCACCCGCCGGTAGCCCCGCTCTTCCAGGAACTTCAGCAGGTCGCTCCGCTTCGGTTCTTCCTCGTTGTGCTCGATGGCCATCGAGCCGAACGTGTAGTTGCTGAAGTCCACGCCCTTGAGCGCGTCGAGCTCGGCGCCCTCGATGTCGAGGCTCAGGAAGTGGATGTAGGCCGGCGCGTTGGCCCGCTCCAGCAACGCGCCCAGCGTTGTGGTCGTGAGCTCCACCGCCGGGCTCTTCTGGGCTTCGTCCTTCCACTTGCCGAGCGTGTCGGCGATGCCGCCGAGCCCCGCATGGGTGTGGAACTTCACGACCTTCCCGGCCGTGCTCGAGACCACCTCTTTCTCCATTCGGCAGGTGCGGCCTTCCATGTGGATGGGGAAGGGGTCGACGCACATGCCGGTCCAGCCGAGTTCCTCGAGCACTTTGGTGTTGGAGCCGATGGTGCCGTGGCCTGAGCCGACGTCCAGGAAATAGCCGTTCGAGACGCCGGGGAACATCTTCTCGACGACCCACTTGTCCTGGCCGATCTCGGAAGGGAACGTCGGCGCGCTGCCGATCGTTTCGCGGAACGTGAGCGAGAGCGCCTGCGCGAGGGAGAAATCGCAGCACCCACGATTGAGATCGAGCTGCTGTCGCATGTCGACGACCCGGGGACTCCGCGCCAGGACATAGAGGCTTCCCACCAACAGCGTGAAGACGGCGAGTCGTTTGATCATGAACGTCCGATGGTGATGATAGTCGGCCTCTTCGAAAGGCGCGCCCGAAGGGGCTACGCGCCGACCTTTGCGACCTCGACGCGCGCGTCGTTGAAACACGCGCCCCCACCCAAATCCGCCAGGGAGTCCGGCACCAGCGCGTTCGAGGTGTAGTGGTTCACCGTGCTGCGCCGCCAGACGCCCTTCGGCGTCGATACGGTGCCGGGCGCGATGAGCGGCGTGAGTCGCGCGTGAATGTGCATCTCGCCGAGGGCGTTCCACACGCGCACCGAATCGCCGTCGAGAATGCCGCGCGCCCCGGCGTCATCGGGATGGATATCGAGCTTCACGTCGGGCCGCGGCAGCTCGCCCAGCGTCGAGCTGATCGCGCGATCGCTCGCGGGCGAGATCAGCGCCAGGGGAAATTCGGCCGTTGCCGGATCGGGCTGGTAGCCATAGAGTCCGAGTGGCGCCTGCTGGTCGAGTGCCGCCGGGAACAGATCGATCTTTGCATCGCTCGTCTTCGGGAACACGTCCACGAACTGGATCGGGCGCCCATCGTGGGGCGGCGTGGCCTTCCAGGATTCTCGAAGGCCGGTGCTGACATCCGGCGGAAGTTCGTTGAGCATCCGCAACATCGCGTCGACTTCATCCACCGGATCGTCGTCGCCGGCCAGGCCCAGCCTGCGGGCCAGGTCCATGAACACGTCGGTGTTCGATCGCGATTCACCCACCGTATCGATGACAGGCTTGGCGAGCTGCAGCGTGATGGGGCCGTAGCCCCGCACGGTGTCGTAGTGCTCCAGAAACGTCGTGGCCGGCAGCACCACGTCGGCGTAGATGGCGGTGTCGGTCAGCACCTGGTCGAACACCACCGTGAACAAATCCTCGCGTTCGAAACCGCGAATCACGCGCCGCTGATCGGGCAGGATCGCCACCGGGTTGCAGTTGTACACGAACAGCACGTTGATCGGCGCACCTTCGGGCTCGGTGAGGATGCGTCCGACCTTGTTCATGTTGATCGCGCGCGTCGGCGGCTCCGGTTCCGTCAGCCACGTCCGCTCGATGCCCCAACTCGCCGAGTTGCTCATCGTGAAGCCGCCCGACCGCACCCCGAACTTACCGGCCACCGCCGGCAACGCCAGCACCGCCGCGGCTGCGCTGCCGCCGTTGCGATTGCGTTCGAGACCCCAGCCGCACTTGACGAGGGCCGGCGACGTCTTCGCGTAGCGCTCGGCCACCCGGCGCAGCACCGCGGCATCGGTACCGCTGACGTCCGCGGCCCGTTCGAACGTCCATGGTGCGGCTTTCGCCCGCAGCTGGGCGGCGCCATTGGTGTGCGCATCGAGGAACGGCTGCGCCGCGTGTCCTTCTTCGAAGAGATAGCGGTGCATCGACAGTGCGACCGGCAGATCCGTGCCGGGCCGCACCGTGATGTGCAGGTCCGCCTGTCGCGCAATGGTCGTCGCGCGCGGATCGATGACCACGACGTAGGCGCCGTTGTCGCGGGCCTGCTTCAGGTACGGCATCAAGTGAATACCGGACACACTCGGATTCACGCCCCAGACGATGATCATCCTGGCCTCGGGGTAGTCCTCGTAGCTGACCGACGCCATCTTGCCGTACAGGCCGAGGTTCGCCGCGCCGGTGGGAGCCGCGCACACCGTTCTCAGCAACCGCGAGGCGCCAAGACGCCGGAACAGGATCGCATCGGCGTAGTCCTGCGTCAGCAATCCGTTCGACCCGCCGTAGCACAGCGGCAAGATCGTCTCGGCGCCGCCACCGTTGCGCGCCGCCACGAACTTCTCAGCGATCAGATCCAGCGCATCGTCCCACGTGACCCGCGTGAACAGACCCGAGCCCTTGCCGCCCCGGCGTATCGCGGGGTGCAGCAGGCGATCGTCGCCATAGACGCGCTCCGGGAACCGGCGAACCTTGGCGCAGATGTAGCCGTGGGTAATGTGGTTCTCGCGGGAGCCGTCGATCTTTGCCACGCGCCCGCCGCGCACCGTCACCTCGAGCGTGCACGCATCCGGACAATCGAGCGGGCAGGCGGTGGTGACGACAGATTCGGGAGGCGCAAGACCAGGCTTGGGCATGACCTGACTAGCATAGAGGAGATGGCGGGGCTTCCCCAAGTAGTCAGGGTTGGCGGCGGCCTTGCAGGGTTGGCCGCGGCGTACTTCACGTATCAGCGCAGTGTTTGCCTCATCACTCGCAGTCCTCCGGGGTAAACTCTGGGGCGAGGAACCCCCCGTATGGTGAAGTCCCTGGTGATCAGCAGTGCTCTGCTCGTGGCAATGGGCGCGGTCTACGCACAGAACGTGCCGACCGCGACCTGCAAGGGATGCCCGGCCTCCTACATCTCGGACGAGGAGCTGCAGGCATATCTGAAGCGCGCCATCGCCCGCAAACAGATCGACCAGCAGGTGCGCTCGGTCGACATCGGCAAGAGCGGCGTGGCGGTGGGCATGGTCCATCGCACCAGGCTCGATGCGCCGCAGGCCAATTCCGTGGCCGAGCACGATCACGTGAGCGAGGTCTACCACGTGATCTCCGGATCGGCGACGCTGGTGACCGGGCCTGATCTCGTCGACGCCCAACGACGGCCGCTGACCAACGAGAACGTGCGGTTGCTGAACGGGCCCGGCAGCAACGCGGCGTCGATTCGCAACGGCGTGACGCACCAGCTGAAAGCCGGCGACGCGATCATCATCCCCGCGGGCACCGGCCACTGGTTCACGAAGATCGACGACCACATCACCTATCTCATGATCCGCGTCGATCCCGACAAGGTCGTGCCCTTGAAGGACGAGGCGGCGTCAAAGGCCTACCTCTCGGGCCAGTAGGTCTCGTGCACGTCGGCGCCCACATCGGGCCGTAGCACGTCACCCGCCAGCTCGCCGCCGCGGCGCTCACCCATCCTGACATCGCGGCGGTGCACGACGTCCTCGACGCCGGCGGCAAGGTGATCGTCGTCTTCGAGTACGTCGAAGGCGAGACCCTGTCGGCGCGTCTATCGCAGGATCCGTTCCAGGTTTGCAACGAGGAACGCAAGCCGCTGGCGGCCGGCCTGAAGGGGCGCTTCAAGTACACCGTCAGTGCCTACGGGGTCGTGGAAGACCCTGAGGTCGAGATGCCCGAAGGGAACTGAGCGTGATTACTTCCGCTCTGGCCGGAGCACGCGCCCGGCCATGGCGGTGGTGAACACCCCGTTGCGCCGCGCCAGTTCTCCGTTGACGATGATATCGTCGAAGCCCTCGGAGAGCTGGTGCGGTTGGTCGTAGGTCGCGGCGTCGTTGACCTTCGCCAGATCGAAGATCAGCACGTCGGCGAACGCGCCCGCCCGCAGCTGACCGCGATCCTTCAATCCAAACACCGCCGCCGGCAGCGTGGTCATCGATCGAATCGCGTCCGGCAACGTCACGGCCTGCCGCTCGTTGACGTATTTCTTCAGCTTGCGCGCAAAGGCGCCGTAGGCGCGCGGGTGCGGCACCCCCTGGCCCATGCGTAGCAAATCGCCGTCGGTGCACGTCATGGTCCACGGCTGCCGCATGATGCCTTCGATGTCGCCTTCGGACATGTTGAACGACACCAGGCTGGCGTCACCCTTCTCGAGCAGCTGCAGCGCGTACTCCTCCGGCGCGACGCCCGCCTTGGCCGCCAGCACCGACAGACGCTGGCCTTCGAACGAGGGGTTGGCGGCATAGCGGCTGATCATCAGCGTGTCGGCGCCGCCGCGGCGCGCGATGTTGGTCTGCACGTCGGCCCGGATCTCGTTCCGCAGCTCGCCGGTGATGCGCTTCATCATGGCGTCGCGGCCGCCGACCTGCGCGGAGCGCGGAATCAGCGCACCGACAATGCCGGTGCCGGACGCCTCGTAGGGGTACTGATCGGCAAAGACCTGCACCCCCCGCGCGCGCGCCGCCTCGATGTTGCCGATCAATGTCTTCGACAGTCCCCAGCTGGCCGGCCCGAGCGCCTTCATGTGCGAGACCACGCCAATCACGCCGCCCTGTTCGGCAATGTCGATCACTTCCTGGACCGCGGCGACGACGCCGATCGTGTAGTCGGACTCGTCGCGGATGTGGCTGGAGTAGACGCCGCCGTACGGCGCGGTGGCCCTGGCCATGGCGATCACTTCTGCGGTCTTCGAGTAGCTGCCCGGCGCGTAGTAGAGGCCGCTCGACAGGCCCACGCCGCCGTCGATCATGCCCTGGCGCGACATCTCCACCATCCTGGCGAGCTCACCCGCGTTCGGATCGCGGTCGGTCATGTCCATGACGGCGCGGCGAATCGATCCGTGCGGCACGAACTGCGCGACGTTGGTGCCGATGCGCTGCCGCTCATACGTCGCGCGCTGCGCGGCAAGATCGGTCGGGCCGCCGCCATCGGGATTGACGAACACGGTGGTGAGGCCCTGCGCCAGCAGCGGCTGGCCGTGCTTCAGCTCGTCGGTGGCGAGCCCGTCGCCGGCATGCGAGTGCACGTCAATGAACCCCGGCGTCACGTAACGGTCCATCGCATCGATGGTCGTCCTCGCCGCGGCGTTGCCCAACGTGCCCATGGCGACAATGCGATCGCCACGTAGCCCGATGTCGGCGCGATACCAGGGATTCCCGGTGCCATCGAGCACGCGCCCGTTGCGAATCAGGATGTCGAACTGTTGCGGCGCCTGGGCGGAGACGGTCAGCGTGGTAAGAAGGGCCAACAGCAGAGTGCGCATGGCGCGCATTCTAATGCACCACGGAGGCACGGAGGCACGGGGACTTGATGTGACAACGCAGTGTCGCTACACAGGTGTTTCCAAGGGTTGGCTCCGTGTCTCCGTGGCGCACTAAAGAGGCAGCACGTAGCGAATGTACTCGCCGCCAAATCCCCTGCGCTCGTAGAGCCCTCGCGCGCGGGCGTTGGTGACCAGTGTGCTGAGCGTCAGGCGATCGGACCCGCGGCTTCGCGCCCACGCTTCCGACGAATCGAGCAGCGCCGACCCGACGCCCTTGCCTTCGGCCGCTTTCTCGACAGCCAGCACCGACAAGTGCGCGTGCGGTCGTTCGGTGAAGTAGTCGACGAGCGTGACCAAGTAGGCGCAGCCTGCGGCAACGCCATCCAGTTCGGCGACCAGCATGCCCTCGTCTGCGTTGGGCCGCTCAAACCAGCCGTCCAGCGCCCGACGGTCGCCCTCGATCAACTCCGCTTTGCTGCGGTGCGGCGGCTGCTCGAATCCGTCAACGAGTCTCGCTGCCAGTGCCAGGACGAACTGGCGATCGGCGGCGGTGGCGACGCGCACTGAAACTCGAACCGGCACTGGCACTGTCAACCAGCAACTCAACTGGCAACCGTCAATTGTAAACTGCCAACTTCTTCGCGTACTTCCGCTCGACGTAGTCGTCCAGCAGCTTCTGGAATGCCCGCGCCAGCTCATCGTAGGTGCCCTTCAGTGTGGTCTCATGAACGCCGTCGATGAACACCGGGCAATTGGGCGCCTCGCCGGTACCCGGCAGGGAAATGCCGATGTTGGCGGCCTTCGACTCGCCAGGGCCGTTGACGACGCACCCCATCACCGCGAGGGTCAGTGTCTCGACGCCGTCGTACTTCTGCTTCCACTCGGGCATCTGCTGCCGGATGTAGGCTTGCACCGCTTCGGCGAGTTCCTGGAACGTGGAGCTGGTGGTGCGGCCGCATCCCGGGCAGGCCGTGACGCTGGGCGCGAACGACCGCAGCCCCAGGGCCTGCAGGATCTCGCAGGCCGCGTAGACCTCTTCGCGGCGATCGCCACCGGGCCGCGGTGTCAGCGACACTCGGATCGTGTCGCCAATGCCCTCCGTCAGCAGCACGCCCAACGCTGATGCGGACCACACCAGGCCCTTGGTGCCCATGCCCGCCTCGGTCAGTCCGAGATGGAGCGGCTGATTGGTCTGCTTAGCCAGCGCGCGGTAGACGTCGATCAGGTGCCGCGGCCGCGACACCTTGCACGAGATGATGATCTGATCCTTGCGCAGGCCGGTGTCGATCGCCAGTTCGGTGGACTGCAGCGCCGACAGCACCATGCATTCGTTGATGATGTCGTCGGATTCCTTGCCGAGGCCGCGGTCGGTGTTGTCCTGCATTTTCGCCATCACCAGCTCCTGGTTGAGCGAGCCGCCGTTGACGCCAATGCGCACGGGCTTGCCGTGGTCGATCGCCACGTGGCAGATGGTGGCGAACTGTTCATCACGCCGTTTGCCGGTGCCGACGTTGCCCGGGTTGATACGGTACTTGTCGAGCGCCCGCGCACAGTCGGGGAAGCGCGTCAGCAGCAGGTGGCCGTTGTAGTGGAAGTCGCCGATCAGCGGCGCCGGGCAGCCGGCATCCAGCATGCGCTGCTTGATCTCGGGCACGGCGGCGGCCGCTTCGGGCAGGTTGACGGTGACCCGCACCATCTCGGCGCCGGCCTCCCACAACTCGATACACTGCCGGGCGGTCGCCGTCGCATCCGCCGTATCGGTCATCGTCATTGATTGCACGACGATCGGCGCGCCGCCGCCCACGGTGACGTGGCCGACCTTGACGCCGACCGTCCGATGCCGCTTGTCTACAGTGAGCACTCAGTCTTCCTTCCAGTCCGCAGCCAGCAGTGACTGTCTGATCTCGTCCGATCGAAACAGCGCGAGGTCCATGGTGTCGTGATTCTCGGCCCGCTCCATCTCCTCGTTGGCGAAGAAGGCGAGTGTGAAGGGCGGTCCGCCGGGCAGGATCACGGCGCGTGTGCGGTCGCGCGTGGTGGGCCGAAACAGCCGCCACAACACGGTCGAGCCGGCCGCATCCATCGCTTCAGTTTACCGCGCCTTCGCTGGCGGAGCTACGGCGAGGCCGGCCTGCGCCAATCGGCTACGCGCGAGACTGGCTGTGTTCGCGAGCGGAGGCGTGTAGCGCCGCGAGCGTGACCGCGGTCCGGCGGCTCTCCGCAAGGCTGACCACCGCCGGGGCGCCGTCGAGCACGCTCGCCTCGAAGTCTTCGATCTCCCGCACGAAGATGTCGCTCGATCCGGTGACGTGGACGCGTTCGACCACCCCGTGGCGTTCGAGTGCCAGTGTTTCCACGGGTCCGGGCCGGAAGGGATTGGGCACGGTCAGCGCCCCGTCACTGCCGAGCACCTCGAGCCAGGTTCGATAGGCGGCACGGAAGCCCGCATAGACGTTCGCGGTGATGCCGCTGTCGAACCGCAGCAGTCCCGTGAACTCCTCGTCGACGCCCGACTCGTGCCACAGCGCATGTCCCGCGGCCATCGTAGGCTCATGCCCGGCGATCAGCTGCGCATACGTCACCGGATAGCAGCCGACGTCCCAGAGCGCGCCGCCGCCCAGCGACGGCTCGAATCGGGTGTTCGGCGGCGGACCGATCGCAAAGGTGAAGCCGGATACGACGGCGCGCACCGCGCCGACCGCTCCGCCATGCAGCAGCGATACCACCGTCGCGGTCATCGGCTCATGGCGATACATGAACCCTTCTTCAACGACGACCTTTGCCGCTGTGGCGGCCGACGCGATGCGATCGATGTCGGCGGGATCGAGGGCCAGCGGCTTCTCACACAGCACGTGCTTGCCGGCGGCTATTGCGGCAAGGGTCCACGGCACGTGGTCGGTGTTTGGCAGGGGGATGTAGACCGCGTCGATGTCCGGACTGTCGAGCAGCGTCTGGTAGCCGACCACCGCGCGGGGGATGGACCACTCGCGGGCGTGCGCTTCAGCCTTGGCGCGATCGCGGCTCGCGACCGCCACCAGCTCGCTGCGCTTCGCCAGACGCATCGCCGGAATCACCCGGCGGTTGATCCGCGCCGTTCCCAGGATTCCCCAGCGGATCATCGGGCCGCCAGGCCTCCGGGCCTCCGCGCCTCCAGGGCAGCCATCAATGTTCGGCTTTCAGTTTCGCCAGCATGCGGCGGTTGAATTCTTCCGACTGGCCCCGCGGAATCGACAGTGTCTTCCAGCGCGGACCCTGCAGGTGTTTCGCCAGCAGCAGGATCTGGTAGGCGTGGCCCGCGTAGTGCGCCACCTGGCGTGAAATCGCCTTGTAGACGGTGTGCGGCTCGGCGCGGATGTAGACAATGCGCTGCAGGTCGGCGTCGGTGAGCGGCGTCAGCGCATCGAACACGCACTTCCAGCCGTGCTCCCACTCGGCCAGCAGCTCGGCGCGCGATTGCTGCGGATCCTCGAACTCGCGATCGCGCATCCGATCCGGCTTCTCGCCGTCGCTGTTCAGGAAGTCGACCCACCGCGAGCGCATGTTGCCGGCCATGTGGCGCATCAGCACCGCGACGCTGTTGGCATCCGGATCGATGGTGTCGTGCAGCTGTTGGTCGGTGAGCTGCTCGATCGACTTGTCGGCGAGCTTCTTGATCTTCTGCAGCTCGTCCATCGCAGCCGAGAGGATAGGGGAGTGACTCATGGGTTGATGGGTCGGGACGTGATTCAGCTGTTCTCGATCACCAGCAGCGCCACTGCCACGACCGCCAGTCCCCAGGCCGCCGGCGTGACGTCGCGCCGCCGCCCGGCCACCACGTGCAGTGCTGCGTGCAGGATGAACCCCCAGAGAATACCCTGCGTGATGGAAAAGGTGAGCGGAATCAGGATCAGCGTAGCAAACGCCGGCAGCGCGATCTCGAGGCGATCGAACGGCACGACGGTGACCGACTGAAACATCGCCACGCCGACCAGGATCAGCACCGCCGAGGTGGCGTATGGCGGAATCGCCGCGGCGAGCGGCGCAATGAACAGGCAGGGCAGGAAGCAGAGCGCGGTGATCACCGCGCTGCGTCCGGTGCGTCCACCCATCCGAATGCCGGCAATGCTCTCCACGTACGCCGTCCCGGATGAACTGCCGAACAGCGCCGCGCCAAAGGTCGCGAACGAATCGACGATCAGGCCCTGCCGGAGGTGCTTCGGTTTGCCCTGGTCATCCGTCAACGTCGCGGCCTGCGACACGCCGATGAACGTCGACAGCGAATCGAACAGATCCGTCAGCATCACGGTGAGCATGGCCGGGACCAGCGACAGCTGCAGCGCGCTCCAGACGTCAAGCTCGAGGAACACGCTCGAAAAATCCGGGGCGCTGAACCACGACGCCGGCGGCGCCACGAAGCCGCCCAGCCAGGCGCCGCCGGTGGCGAGCGCGATGCCCGCCAGGTAGGCGAACGGGTTGTCGCGGCGGGCCAGCCAGACGCTGACGATCAGCGAGGCCAGCACCAACAGCGCCCGATGATCGAGCGGGCCGACGCCCACCATGGTGGCCGGGTTGGCCGCGACGAATCCGGCGTTCTGCAAGCCAATGAACGTGAGCAGCAGGCCGATGCCGCCGGCGGTGGCCGACCGCAACGGCAGCGGAATCGCCAGCGCGATCCGCTCGCGCAGCGGCGTGATCGATACGAGCAGGAACACCACGCCGGCCCAGAAGGTGATGCCGAGCGCCACCGGCCACGCGATGCCACCGTTGATGATCAACGTGTAGGCGAAGAAGGCGTTGAGGCCCATGCCCGGTGCGACGCCGAACGGCAGCTTCGCGTAGAGTCCCATCAGCAGGGTCATCGTGAAGCACACCATGACCGTGGCCGTGAGCGCGCCCGAGAATGGAATGTTGGTGCCGGGCGTTGAAAGAATCGCCGGGTTGACGACCACGATGTAGGACATCGTGAGGAACGTCGTGACGCCGGCGACGATGTCCCGGGTCAAGAGGAATGCATGCCTTAGGCGAACGATCGCGAAAAGAGCTCCGTGATCGCCTTGCGCGCGGCCGGCATCAGCATGCGCGTGCCGGTGCCCGTGAAGTGCCTGTGCTGAACCACCGGCTCTGACGAACCGGTTTCTGCGGCCCATGCCGAGGCCTCGCCGTCCCACCGGAACCAGCTGCCCTTGTCCTGGTCGAACACGAACAGCGGCTTGTTGCACAGCTTGGCGAACTCCGCGCCCCAGCCCGTGCCGCCGCGCACCGTGAGGTCGGGCTGGATCGAGCCGATGACATAGATCTCCTGGCCGCTGTTGACCTGGTACCAAATGCTTTGCAGGATTTTCCGGAACGTCGGCGTGTCCGGATAGCGGCGGTTCATCAGCTTCGACACGTAGGCCAGGCTGACTTCGCCCGCAGCCAGCTCTTCATGATTGAGCACCCGCAGTCCCCGCGTCCGTGCCGGCTTATGGCCCTCGAACGAGAAGTTCACCTCCTCGACGCCGAAACTCTCCGCGCAGGCGCCGAACGCTTCCTCGGCGCCGAGCGCGCCGCCACTGAAGAGGATGACATCTTCTCGTCTCAGCATTCCCTGATCCCTGATCAATCCTTGTCGTCGCCGTCCGTGTCGGGCGCGTCCGGCTCTGGATCGTCGTGCTTCATGAAGTCCGGCGTGATGTCGATCGAATCATCTTCATCGGTGTCGTCGAGATCGAACGTCCGGCCCGTGAATTTGGTGGGGATCGGACCGCGCGGCTTGTCTTCGTTCTTCTTGAAGGGCTTCTTCTTGTCCTTGGGAGGCGCGGGTGGGCCAAAGTTCTGCTGGCGCGCATGGCTGGCGCCGCCGCCCCCACCGTAGGAGCCGCCGCCGTAGCCGCCGCCCGGACGCGGCCCGCCGTAGCTGCCACCGCCACCGCTGAAGCCGCCGCCTCCGCCGAACCCGCCGCCGGGTCGCGGGCCGCCGTAGCCGCCGCCGCGTGGCGGTCCACCCGGGCCGCGATCCTCGCGCGCACGCGCTTCGCTGACGGCGAGCGGTCGGCCCATGAACAGCTGACCATCGAACTGCGCGATCGCCGCCTCGGCTTCGGTGCGCTCCGCGTACTCCACGAAGGCGAATCCTCGCGCGCGGCCGGTGTCACGGTCGAGCGGGCGGACGATCTGGGTTGGCTTGCCGACCTGTGCGAAATGCGTACGCAGGTCGTCTTCGGTTGCCTGGTAGGGCAAATTGCCCACGAACAATCTGACTGGTGGCACGGTTGAACTCTAACAGTGAGCGGCTACAGGGTTGGGGTCGTGAGGGTTTCCCAGGGAAGTGGCGGTAGGAATGGGTGAGTATCCGCTGTGGGCGAAGCTTAGCAAATCTGTCAGGGGCTCACAAGTCCCGGATTCGCGCCTGAATGGCCTCGAGCCTCATTTTGAGCATCTCGCGATGCGCAGCCTTGCACGCCGCCGCCATCTCAGCCTGGGTCTGAGCAAGCGCCAGTTCCAGCCCGGCCTTGCGTGATTGCCGGGCCCTCTCTGCCTCTGACATCGGCGGCCGGACGGTCTTGACCCTCTGCGCCTCCTCCTGCTGCGACTCCACCGACTTGCTCTCGAAGCCACGGGCCATGAGGACCACCTTAGCAGAAAGCTGGTAAAATTCCCTCGGGAAGTGGGCAGTGAGAAGCTTCTGACTTCTCACTGCTCACTTCGAAAGAGTCGGCGTAGGCGACGCAAGTCACGCTACTGAGCGTGAGTCGAAGGGCGGGCGATTGATCATTCTTCCGCTGGTGGTGTTCCTGCAGTTGGCGGGCACGCAAGGGGTGCCCGTCACGCTGCGCCCGCCTCGGACCACCGAGTGGCAGCTTGGCGTGGGCGTTGCGAAGAGCGTCAGCCTGTTCGAGTCCACCTCCGGCCGCGCCTACGCTGTGCAGATCATTGGCTGGGCACGTGAGCTCACCGGCGATTCGAAGATCATCGGCATCCCCGGGCGGTTTGCCTGGGGTGTCGAGGCCATGCCTGTGTTGGCGCAATTCGAGCCCTCTGGAATCTACGGCATCGGTTTCGCGCCGGTCGTGTGGCGATGGAACTTCCCGCCCCGCCAGTCGTGGTCGGCGTACGGCGAACTGTCGATGGGTGGGATGTGGACCACCGCCGCGATCCCCGAGGACACCAGCCAGTGGAATTTCACCGCGCATTGGGGCGGCGGCGTGCGCCTTCGGCCCAGGGGCCGTCACGCGTTGCTGGTTGCGTATCGTTTTCAGCACTTCTCGAACGGCAACCAGCTCGGATCGAATCCCGGCGTGAACAGTCACGTCGTTGCAGCCGGCCTGAGCTTCCGCAGCCCGTAGCCCGCAGCCCGTCTATCTCTGGTAGCTGCCGCGTTTCACCGAGGCCGACAGCTTCACCCGGTACTTCATCGGGTCGGCGCGGAACATCTGCTTCCATTCCTGCAGGCTGCCGGCGCCGCCAGAGCTGATCGACGAGCCCAAGTGTTTGAAGATGTCGTGCATGAGCGGACGCACCGATCCGCGGGCCCTGCGTGTCCACCAGCGGCAGCTTCTTGCCCTTGCCCTGCACCGTGGTCTGCTCGGCGGCCCCTTGAGGGTGCGATCGCCATCGACCACCACCAGGGTCCCGGCCCGGAGGTGCCGCATCAACGCCGCAGCGTCCGCCAGTGGCGCCTCCGGCGCCACGGAATACGGGTCGCGGATGATGATCTGCTGCATCCGCGTGGCCTTGGCGACCTCGCGGACCTGCGGCTCGATGTCGCCGTTGCGGAAGCCGCGGTCGATGATGCCGAGTCTGCCTGCCTCGGCCGTGACCTTGCGTTTGACCAGACCGGCCGCGATCTCAGCCGCGAGGTCGGGTCATTGGCGGACTTGCGCGCCGCTCACTGGCGTCCAGCCGAGGAGTAACGCGGCGATGAGCGCCAGAAAGCGAATGGGCATGGTGCGCCATCCTATACCGGCTCGGGCGTCGGGATACCTCTGGAGCCGCCTGAACCTTTGCTGATATTCTGA